>ENA-OUOG01000783-OUOG01000783.1-marine-metagenome-genome-assembly--contig:-NODE-783-length-40037-cov-6.081406_pt1 | contig 40037 bp, 58 predicted proteins | sample MGYA00248635_ERZ508505 | MGnify/ENA primary metagenome ERZ508505 (study PRJEB26176, sample SAMN06267871) | marine metagenome | isolation source: Saanich Inlet, British Columbia, Canada | place: Pacific... | reverse complement strand
TGCAGTCTCCAGCCACCTGGTCTTACCAGGCTCAGCTCCTTTACCGTTTCCGGCCCCCTCTGGCGAGCTGCCACGTTGACAAGTCAAACGCGAGTCCACACCATTCGCGCCTGTGAGAGTCCGTCTCGGCGCGTTCTATGCTTAATCTGCTGCGGACGTTCGTGGTCACCGACACAGCACGGGCAAACATTACGCAAAACGTCACTCTAGACGCAAATAAAATAAAGAAATAACAATTTCGTCCGATTGTGGATAAGCGTATTATTGAAATACAAAACAAAAAGTTACGGAGTATCAAAATGTCGACTAAGAACACCACGCAGGTCGTCGCAGACAGAGTTCACATCTTCCTGGGTGATTTAGGATTCCCAATCCACGGACGGATGACGCAATGCATGGAAGAGTTTGGCTGGACACAGTCGCAGGCCGGCAAAACCCTGCGCGGCGAGCAATACCCGACGGTTGAGATGATGATCGACCTCTCAACACTGCGGCATCTCAATATTACTTGGCTGCTTACAGGGATGGGGTCAATGACCTTCCGTGAAGACTCGAGCAGTGAAGTCGAACACAAAGTTTGGGAGGTCGTAAATGATGTATTGGCCGAGGAGGGGATGTCTCTCGGTAACGCGAAACGGGTCTCGATCTACCAGTTTGCGCGGCGTCAGCACGAACGAACGGGAGACGTAGATAAGGAGTCAATCCGCGATTTAATTTTATCCACATTGCGGTAAATTTCTTAAATATTGACGTTTTAAGTAAATATTTCGTAAGGTAGCGACTGGAGGCGTAATACGTCTCCTAGGCAAAACAACCTTACGGAGTATTTATGAATGCAAACACTCAAACTCGTGGGCCAGGCTCTGGCCCTGATTCTCGTCCTCGCAGTGATGTACCTGTGGATGATCTTCCTACTTGGAAGCCAGCAGCAGGTCCTCAGCGAACGGTCCACCACGTCCTCCTCGAGCTCCAACGCGAGTTCGGTAACTTTGGTAAAGACGCCTCCGGATACGGTTACAACTATGTAACCCTCGGCAAGATCCTGGACCAGCTGCGTCCAGCGTTGGTCAACAACGACTGCTTCATGCGACACGTCTCTGACAAGGTCGACGCGGATTGGTTCATGACCACCACGATCTACCACGTCCCATCCGATACCGAGATATCGACCGTCTTCTACGCTGCCTGGGCAGAGATGAAGGGGATGTCGAACCCACAAACCTCTGGCGCCTACGAAACCTACGCCCGGCGCTACAACATCTTGAAGCTGCTCAACTGCTCAGTCGACGACGACGACGCGGCGGATATCTACCGCACCACGGTCCGCTCGATCGAGGACGCAGGCAGCAAAGAGGTGATCAAGCAAGCGCTCACCACAGCAAAGACCAAGCTGCCGAAGCAGACCTGGCTCGAGCTGGTTGAGCTTGGCAAAGAAGCCGTCGCAAAACTGGAAGGAGGTGAGCATGCCGATCCTATTAGCGAGTGAACAGTACACCCCAGAGTGGTTCGAGAACCGCAAAGGTAACGGTAAGGTCTCGGCGTCGATCGTCGGATCTGTCCTGTCTTTACCTGACGCCTACAGCACCCGAGAAGCGCAGCTGCGCTCTCTGGTCCGGGGTCACTTCGGATTAAAGCGCGATGAGAACTGGCGCGGACCCCACATGCAGTGGGGGATGGACATGGAGGCCGTCGCCCGAGGTGAGTTTGAGTTTGAGCAGGGGTGTACGGTCGTCCAGCACGGCATGTACGCACACGACCAGCACCCATGGTTGCTGGCGTCTCCAGACGGCCAGGTGAAGGGCGAGAACATCGGCATCGAGATCAAGTGCCCATTCCACCCGAAGTTCCGGAAGGATGACACCCCAGCATGGGAAATGCAGGCCTTGTCCGAGCAAAAGGTCGCAGCCGGGGCGATTGAGAAGCACCCATCGTATTACGCACAAATGCAGGTACAGATGCAGGTCATGGGATGGGACGCGTGCTACTACGTCGTCTGGACTCCACGCGACATGAGCATCGAGCTGATCCAGCGAGACAAGCTCTGGTGGGCCGACAACTTCCCGAAGATCCGTCTCTTCCACGAAGAGATCCTCGAGGTCATCGGAGATAAAGCGCAGCACGAACCCATGCTCGAGGACGAAGAGGTCGACCTCTCAGACGACCTAGCCTGGTCGACGATCAGCGCGAAACTTCAGGACGTGCAGAAGCAGCTTAATGAGCTCATTGCGCTCGAGAAGCAGTACAAGGCGGATCTCGTCGGGATCGCGCAGCTGCACAACAAAACATGCCGTGGCCAGGGTTTCTCGGTCATCCGCAAACAAGGACAAACACGGGTCGACTACAAGGCTGTCGTGACAGATGTCGCGCCAAACATAGATCTGACCCCGTACACGAAGACCGCCGAAGCAACCTGGGCGGTCACACCAATCAAGAAGAAGGAAGCCGCATGAATCGGATTACCGTCGTAGGAAACGTCGGAGGGGATCCAGTCCTCCGCACCACACCAAAGAGCCAGGTCGTTTCGTTTACCGTCGCAGACACGCACTGGAGAACAAAGACCACGACTTGGTTCAAGGTCGAGATGTGGGGCTCTCGAGGAGAGCGGATCTCGGAAATCGTCAAGAAGGGCATGAAGGTCACCGTGATCGGAGAGCTGCGCTCAGAGGAATATGAAGCGAGGACAGGGGAGAAGCGTACCTCCCTGGTCGTCAACGCCGATGAGATCGAGTTCACCGCTGAGAAGTCAGCGCCGATCGGGGGGCAGCAGCCCATGAAACCTCAAACAACGACCGCGACGGTGCCTGACGCCGAAGAGGTTAACGATGAGATTCCGTTCTGATGACAGTATTCACAGACTTAGAAGCCGCGCTCGAGGAGCTCACCTGGTTGGTCGAACAGACCGGCAAGACGCACCTCCTCAAGCATCACACCAGGGGCAAATACAAGGTCGTCCGTGAGTACATTAACTCGCACGACGACAAGTTGATTGCCAGGTTGTCTCCGAAACGTGTCCAAACGAAGGAAGAGACGCAACTACAGAAGATTATTGGGAGAGCTGCCTGATGGACGCTTATCTGCTAAACAAGAAGGATCTGCAGTTGCTGACTGGATATAAACAGTCGGCCCGTCAGAAGTCCTGGTTAACTGAGAAGTTTATCCCTTGGACTGAAGACAAAAATGGCCAGCCGGTCGTTCGCGCTGCAGACGTTAACCACCACTTTGAGCAGCAGGACCGCCGCTGCGCATAAATTAGACTCAGTGCAGAGAGTCAATTCCGTCAGGCGTTATCCCCGTCTTTAGCTGCACAAGGGATGTTCCCTCAAAGGACTTGGCCCCACTTCGGTGGGGCATTTTTTTGTCTATTCCCCTCAAATCCTGTACGTTACATAGACGTTACATAAGCAGCTGTTTTAGCGTGTTTTGGTTACATAGAAGTTGCGTAAGTTATTGATATAAATATATAAACTTGCGTTCATCTATAGCCTGTCACGCCGGGGGTCGCGGGTTCGAGTCCCGTCCGCTCCGCCAATAACTATAAGGGTTTGAGGGAACCAGGCAGCAATGCCTATGTAACGGAAATTTGGTATCATCGTTACATAAGGAGTCACCCTTGGATAAACCTAATAAACCTAAACGGGTGTACTGGCACCAAAACCAGTGGATGTATAAAGCCACCGACGTCGAACGACAGCGTGGCATGAAATCATGGGTCCCACTCGGGGTCGATGAGGATCAGTTAGAGGCGAGGCTCGCTCGAGAGAAGCTGCCCGACCTTGAGCCGCCTGGTAGTTTTGCCTGGCTCGCTGACTGGTATCTGACAGAAATCGCACCCAATCATCTGGCACCCAGGACACTCCTGGATCGGCAGCAATGCGTCAATAACCTGGTGGCAGCGTTCGCTCATCGTGCTGCACACTTAATCGCGCCTCATGACGTCCAGGAATACATTTATCTGCGGATGAAGACCTCACCAAGACGCGCAAAGATGGAATACACCACGATGTCGCAGATCTATCGCTGGGGCGTCCGATTTGGATACGTCTCAGTCAATCCGGCTGTCGACCTATACACGCCACCAGAGAAACCCAGGGACAGATACGTCACCCATGAGGAGCTCGATGCGTTCGCCAGGCTAAACCCGGAGTGGGGCGGTCCGATCGCATTGTTCGGTTACGCGGTCGGCCAACGATTGAGCGATATTTTGGCGCTGCGTTATCACAAAGACATGCTGGTCTTCACCACGCAAAAAACAGGCAAGAGAGCCAGGATCAAAAATAACTACTACCTACGGGGATTAATTGAGCAGATAACCCCAGACATCCAAGAAGGCGAGATCATCGTACAGAACGCAAATGGAGAGCCCTACAATAGGCATTCATTTGGTCATCGGTGGAGGCGCTGCATGGATCGGTTTATTGCAGCCGGATTTGAGCGGTTTACCTTCCATGATCTGAAGGCAAAGTTTGTGACGGATTCCCAGACGCTAGGCCTGGATCCGGTGAAGCAGGCGCTCCACGATAACCCGAGGACCACGAAGGTGTATCTCAGGAATCGTGAAACGACCGAGGTTGAATCACTAATATTCGACAGTGATGTCGGCGTCAGCACCCTCAGTAAACGTGGAGCCAGCGCTTAACGCCTGGAGAGTGAGCAGTGTGCTTTCTGCAGCTGCTCTGCTTCCTGGTTGAATCGAGGCGATATAATTCAGCACCTCTCGGTAATCACCAGTCAGGGTCGACAGCTCCTTATTTAAATCTGCCTCCTTCATCGCCCGGACGATCGTGTCATCCGCGGCCCCCAGGACACTGGTGCCCGTGAAGATGCCAGCAGCACGCTTTACGATATTCATCAGTGGGCTCTTGTAACGCTCTGCGAGCTCCTGCTTGATTGCCGTGTTGGAGTTGTTTCCGCGTCCAATCTTGGCGTACTTCAATAGCTCTCCGAGCTCCTGGTATGCTCGAGCAGCGTCTGGGTTAATTGCAGCTAGCTCCGCGTAATACATGTCACGCGTCTTCTTGTTCTTCCAAAGGGTATTTAAGAGGTTCGCTGGGAGGTTCTGGTCCAGTGCGGTGTCATTGATGACAGACAGCTTGTCTTCCATATGGGCACGCAGCAGCGCTGGGTACGCCTCTGGATCTTGGCTATCAAGCACTCGCTTGAGATTCTGCCTGGCGGTTGGCGAGGAAGATCCTGAGAATGCCATCTTCGCGACGTAGTCAAATTGATCTGCAGGCATATTCAGAATCGCCCCAGCCAGTCCTTCGTCGATGAAGTTAATCGGCTGCGACAGCGTGGCAAACGTGTCGTTCGCCTGGCGATAGACGCCATCTGTTGTCGCATCCAGGGTGTTCTCGAGCAGGTTCTTGGCTCGCTGCAGCTGCCGGACTTCGTTCGTCATGCCGCGTGCGTTGGCTATCTCGATAAGGTCATCGATCTCCATTTTGGCGTCAAGTAAATGCCCAGGCTCACGGACCTTGCCGACTGTCACCTCTGCGACTTCGTCTGCTTGTCCTGGCGCTGTCTTCTGGACCTTCTTGGTCTCTGACCCCAACAAAGCCTTCACCTTCTCTAGCGACTGATATGATCCACCAGCCTCGACCAGCTTGTCGTTGCGCTGGATCGCAGTCAATGCATCGCGCAGTGGCGTGGTGTCGATTTGGCCGTCTTGTGTACGAATTGTTTCGTACAAAGCGCCAGTCGCGTCCTTCCGCTCTTGTACTGCAGCGCTCCGCGCAGATTCGGCTGCCTCTTTGGCCTGGATGCCTGGTGTTGTTCTCGCCTGAGGGAGGGTCGACAGAATGCCATCTGCTGCCTCCTGGATCTGTTGAGACTGCGTATTTAGCGCATCATCCATTCCGTAGGCTGTTTGTGGCATCTCACGCAGCTGCTGGATCTTGGCCTCGCCGTGGCGAGCTGGTCCGAGCTGAGAAGACGTCAAGCCAATTCCTGTCGACCTGGACAGGTCCATACCTGTCTCTGCGTTCTGACTCACATAAGGGGGCAGGTTCTGGGCAAATTTTGTCTGCTTAAACGGGAAATATGCAGATGCTGGACCGAGCGCCGTAGCGATGCCCGTGTCTAACGCTGCTGACCCTAATGATTGATCTGCACCCGCAGCTGCTGTCGCACCCTCCATCGCTACCTGTGTCCCACCAGCTGCTGCCGCTGATCCACCAAGTAACTTGACCGACCCGGTCTTCACCGCCGCACCAGCAACACGCGCTGCCGGAATAAACATCGCAGCCTGACCGCCCATGTCCTTGAGATCACGACCAGAAACCCCTGGCTTATTGATGTAGAAGGGCTGGTCATTGACCACCAGGATAATGTTGTCGAACTTATCTTTTGCCAGGGTGCCGCCGGTCATCTTGGCAGCCATATTGGCTTGCTCCATTTCGTTTGCCGACATAGCAGCCAGGACTTCGTACCCAGCGCCACTGAATCCACCCACGTCCGTCCCGCCGAGTTCTGGCATCTCAGGAAACTCAGTCCGATCGGCTCCGGTGAAGAAGTTCTGGACTGATCCAAAGAATCCTGGCTCTGGTGCTGCTGTCGTCTTGCCAGCAACCGACTTAGATTTGTACTTGCTAACGTCAACCATTGATCAGTCCTTGCATTTCTCTGTCCAGGATTTCCTGTGCTTTTAGCGTCCGGTCCTCTTTATCCATATCTGGATACAGGCGGTCGACCATTGTTTGGATCTGGCGGCCTCGTGAATCCACCAGGCTATCCCAGGCTTGGTCATCCAGGTTGCGTCGATACTGGACCATGAGGTCTGGGTTCTGGACAAAGATCGTATTCTCCGACAGCTCTTTATATTCGTCGGTCTTCTTGAAGTTGGTCATCAATGGGATGCGTCCATTAGCCAGCTCGTCAGTTCCCCACTGCGCGTAAGCGCCAGCGAACTGCTGCTTGCCATAGTGGCTCGCTAGTGAAGACTGGATGATGAGCGAACGACCGTCTTGAGTGGCCGAGAGGCTACCGTTGACAGACTCAGCCTTACCAAACTCAAAGTCAGTTGTCGGCCCCTTAAAGGCTTGTAGCTCAGTAAGCGCGAGCTTGGTAGATAACGACTTGTACAAGTCTCTCCATGAGGTTTCGCCTGTGACCTTAAACGGCACCTCGGCAGTGTCTAGAACCCTTTGCGCCGCGTCCCCGACCTCACCTAAGAAACCTGACGACCCGATTTGTCCGTTGATTAATTCAAGCTGCTGCAGGATCTGGATGGGGTCGTCATTGCCTGCAGCTGTATCAAACTCACCAAGCTCCTTGGCTTTTGGACCAGCCAGCGCCTTGAATGCCTCACCTAATCCCTTGCCTTGAGCGTCATGGACCGTGACAGTCGTGCCCTTACCCTTATTCGACATCGTGTAGAACTTCTCGACGTCTGTCGGATTAGTGGGATCCAGGCCGTATGCCTTCATCAGTTTGATGTCGTTGGGTGATGTATCTTTGGCCAGGGTCGCCATGAGGTTGCCCAAGCCGAGCGTATTCTGGAAGTTTGCCTGCTCACCCTGGTACTTCGCCATCAGGTTCTGGATTTTGGCCTGCCGGTCTTTGTCGTACATTTGCCGGCCCATCTGGTAGGCCTGCATAGGTCCGTTCTGTGGCTTCTCACCGAGAATGATGCGGCTGATATCCATCAGCGCGCCACCCATCAACGCCTTACTGGGGTCGAAGTTGTTCTCTGGTAGGGCGGGCATCTGAGGCATCGCCCCGCTGAAACTGCTAAGGAGACCAGGCTGCTGTGCCAGGACACCGAGACCTGACGTCGGAAACTGCATAGGACCCTGGCCAGGCATGTAAGGGAAGATGGTGTTATTCATGTTCGCTCCTTGTTACCTAAACCAGGTCATTGGGTTCAGAGAGACGTTTGAGTTGCCGCCTTGCCCCATGAGATAGGCGCCAGCCAGGTTCGTTCCGACCGACAGCAGCTGACGACCAAGCGATGGGTCTTGCGTGTTCTGTGTCTGTGTCTGTGTCGTGCCGTAGTTGCCGTTCACCATGTTGATGTAGTTCGCTAACCAATTCATGTCAGCGTTCTGCTCATAGTTGAACTTATCCATATCCGCGTTGATATTGGCCTGGTCCATGTCCTGGAATGCCGTGCCGGCGTTGAGGTTCGTCTGCAGTCCTGCCTCACGCAAGCCGTCCGCCTGGGCCTGGAGACCTGCTCCGGTTTGTGCCATGCCGCCGAGCATGTTTGCTGCGTTAAGCTGCTGCGCGTTGCTGTTTAGCTGCAGGTTAGCGTTGGCCATGTTCATGCTGTTGCCCTGGTTAAACAGGTTATTCATCGCATTGGCGCCGACGTTCTGGGCGTTCTCTGCGATGCCACGCTGCGCGACACCTTGGGCAATCCCTGCGCGGCTGCTGCCGAGGTTTCCGCTGCCTGCGGCTGCTGCGTTGAGCTGCGGTGCGAACTGCTCGTTATAGGTTCGCATTCCCTGGCGTGTTGATGCGTCGACCATCTGATTGATCATCGGCTGGTATTGGTTCAGCTGATCCATGGTCATCATGTTTGCCTGGGGCGCTGCACCGTTTGCGATATTGGTTGCGGTGTTCATTGCCGTCCCGGCGCCACCCATAAACTGGTTGCCCAGGTTAGACATGTTTGCAGCGGATCCTGGTGTGAACCCTTGCAGCGCGTTCAGGGCGTCGATTTGCCCCTGGTTAAACCCAGCGACAGTTTGACCTGGGAAGTATCCTGGCGCCCCTTGATTATAAAACTGCTTAGCCTGGTCGAAACCAAAGTCCAGGTAGTCAGCCTGATACGGCTTTGCTGTTGTTACGACATTTTGAGTTGCCATTAGTCAATCCTTCTCCATTGCCCGTCGCGATAGATATAAGTGCCTGCCCCCGATCCGGGGTTCCACCCAGTCCCGTCAGCGATCGCCATCGATCCCTCTTGTGGGTTGTTGGGTTGTGATGTGTACGAAGGAACCGTGGGCTCCTCCAGGTTAATAAGTGCGTCAGAGACGCGACGTAGGTTGTCGTTGATAAACCGAGCCACATCCTGCAGCGAGTTGAGTTGTGTCGGCGAGAATCGATACCGGAATAAGCTCATCGTCCATGCCCTCTGTCGAGGTCGACATCCCAACCGGTCATCTCAAAGTTCCCAGAGCTGGCCATCTCCATCTTGATCGCCAGGTAACGTCCCTGTGCTCTGAGGTCAACCTTGTGGTCGGTATCGAGCTCGTAGTCTGCGCTACGGATGTAGTCGACGGCAGCTAGTGGGGTGTTCGAGATGCCAACAGAGAATCTCACCGTCCCGGTGCCATCGATTTGAGGCAGGATGCGTTTGATCTTCTTGAGGGTCTCGGTTTCCCCGAACACCTGGTCCAGATCAAGCTTCGACTGCTCAATAAATGCAGGCAGCTCTACGCCATCCCAATCGAATCCGGTATCTGCCTGCCATATTCCATTACTTGTGACCAGGTATGGGACAGTGCCTGTGCCAGTCGGATCAAGAGAGTTCCAACGGTCGTTCTGTCCTGACCAGGTTTGATCAGGGGTCCATACTTCTGATCCGTCGACATCCCATGTCTCTTGCCCGCGGTCGCTCCATGTTTGCTGCGATACCCAGGTCTCGATACCCGATGATGTCCTGGGGCCGACGACGATCTGCTTCGAATTCACAGCCAGGTCGAACTTCGTCCAGGCGTCATAAATGTAGTTGTAGCAGAGCGCGCGGTTTGCGTCTGGAGAGTCAGTGTCTGAGAATAGAATCCAGATCTCATCCCTTGAGATGACACGCTCGACACGAACGGAGTTGATATTACGCAGCGAGTTGCGGAAGAACCGAGACACCCGGCCATCAGAAATTGACTTCTTGGTCGAACCGTCATGGATATAGATGTCGTCGTTACCTACCACCAGGTGCTTACCTTGAAACTCAGTAACAGCGCCCTGCGTAAGTATTCCGTCATCATCAAACAGTTTGCGGAAGCTAAACACGAACTGACCGCCAACGTACTGCATAGAGTAAACGCCATTGTCCAAATAGAGGATGTTCTGGTCAGCCAACTGCAGCATGTCGCGAATAGCACCATCACCACCAGCAAGCTCATTTCTTCCTGCCAAATTCGTTGTCGATGTGTAGTCCCAGTCAGGCTGCAGCGTCCCAGGGATCACCGCGTCAGACCAGCGGACCACGAATGGTTGATCTGTCCCGCCTTCGGTTAAACCGATCGCGACCAGGTATCCTGAGTAAGGCTTGATCACCTCGCATTGAAGGTCTGTAGGCCAGTTAGTCATTGGGGCGAACACAGAAGACGTGGGACCCATCACAAATGGAGCATCCACCTCGTTGTTAACGATCAGGAACCGACCGGCAGATTGTGAGCGCCAGCGTGTCCCATTGATCGCCTGCGTCGGCGTTACGTCTGAGTAAATTGAAGCGGTCGTGTATCGGCGCCATTCAGGTGAGCCAATCAGAATGTATGACTGATTGTCTGGCTGGAACCAGGGAGCCAGGTGTTCCCAGCTGCCTTCGTGCTTCTCAACGGCTCCAGTCATGCGTGAGATCTTGCCATCGACGACGGCGACGTTATTCCCATCAGATAATGCATCCATTGGGACGTCATAGGGGTCCTGGTCCAGGATTAACCCTTTGACACCGAGACCTCGAATGGAGCGGATAGCCATCTGTTACACCTTCATAATGTAGGCGAGGGAGAAATACGGAGGTAAATTCTTGCCTGTGCCAGATTCACCAGCGGGCTGCACATCGACTGTCGTCGAGGTTGTTGTCGTCACAGTGATGTTTGTGTAGGCGATTTCAGAGTTCGCGGTCCCGTAATCGAATGGAGACATGGTAAGCCTGGCTGGAGTGCCACCATCATAACCAGCGCCCTTAGCAATTGCGTGCCGGTGACCAGGATCATTGACGTCAGACGTCGAAGATGATGTCGATGTGACGTTATGGTCGTGGCCGACAACAACTGCGTCCGCGGATCCACCGGTCGCGCCAAACGCGTAAGTGTCTCCAGCTCCAATGATGAACTTATTGCGCAAGTCTGGGGTATTGTTCTGGCCATCACAGAGCAGCCATCCTGTCGGGATCGTTGCGACTGTCCCAGACCACATCATGATCGCGCCAGAAGGGACCCCGTTGCTCAACACAAACGAACAGCTCGCAGCTTGGTCTGTGTTTGTTCCAGCGGCAGCTGTCGGGACCGTAGGGGTGCCCGAGAAGACAGGGGAGTCCTTCGGCGCCAGGTCTGGCACTGTGTTTAACTGCGCAGCTGTTGGTGTGACGGCGGCGTCGATATTTGGGAATGTTGACTTAATCGTCGCCTTTAATAGGCGAATATGGTTATCACCCTCTGCGATCTGATCTGTCGATGACGGGTTCTGTGGCTCCAGACCGTCAATAAATGTTGCGACCTCTAATGGCATATCAAACTCCGGTTGCTCGCTCGAGGCGGACCGATGTTCCGCCGTTATGTGATGTATTCGCCCCAGTCACCGTCCGGCCTTCCCAGAGGTAATGCAGCGATCCTGGGCTAAATGTCCCGTCCGATGTCACCATTCGATACCCGCGCTTCAGCCGGTATCTCCATCGAGAGTCACCTGTCCCACCTGGACCAATGTCGTAATACTCTGTCTCGAATGCATACGCGTAACTGTTGCGGAAGCTCGACACTAGGTTCTCCAGATTATTTGAGTCTGGAGCCAAGCCTCCGCTCTTCAGTAACGTGTACGAACTGCTCGGCCCATGTACGCGAGTCCCGTTGAAGTACACTTCCTCAATCACGTCACCGTTAAACCGGATCGGGTACTCCCAATCCATTGTGTATTCTTTGAAGATCAACGGCATGGCTAGGTATTAATGTAGAGGGTGGTGCCAGATCGGTAGATCTTGACGCCGCCGCGTACTGTTTGGGTGGCCGCAGGCAAGCTGTATGCGTCTGCCTCAATGCGGTCACGGACATAGTCTGTCGTCGCGATCTTGGTGGACCGGTCAGAAACATCTGGGGTAGGCGATTTTGGCGTACCAGTCAGGACAGGGGAGTCCAGGTTCGCCTTCGTTGTCAGTGCTGTGTTGACGTCTGTCTCTAGCGTGTTCACCGAGTTCTGCAGCGCAGTGATCGACGCGTCAGCGTCAGCTTCATTCTGGTCGATGTCTGCCTGGATAGCGGCGAGATCTGCCGCTAGGCTATTGAGCTGCTCGTCGGTCACCGTCAACGCAGCGTTAATGTTCGGGAACGTATTGAGCAGCGTCTTCTTGATCAGACGAATATGATCATCGCCCTGGGAGACCTGGTCGGTGATCGCGGGGTTTGTTGCGACTAAGTCGCTGATAAAGCTTCCTGACTCTAGTGGCATCTTAGTAGCTCCATGTTGTCGGTCTGGTGAATTTCTCGTCGGGCACCTGGTCCAGGTGAATGAAGCGGCCCACTGAGCCCTTCTGGTTGACACCAAGGCCCGTGATTCCGTGCTTTAGTGCGACCTCGATCAAACGCAGCGCGTCGGCACCCTGGACGGCAACATCAGCGGCCCATCCTGTGCTATGGCTGCCTCCGCCATTCGGCTTCCTGGCTTCGATCGGGTGGTCAGGGCATCGATACCCAGAGCTAATCACCATTGGCTTCCCGTAGTCCTCACGGATTGCGTTGAGTAAGTTTACAAAGTTAATGTTCATCTCGCTTCTTCCGCAGCCACACTGACAGCGGAACTCGTCGTCTGTGAAGTAGCTCATTTCTTAGCCCTCACTGATTCAGCTAAACCTCCGCCGAAGTAGAACGACACGATCACCAGCATGATCTCGCCAATCCAGAAGTCTCCGATGATTTGCTTGATCGCCTCGATATCACCATGGCCCGCCAGGCTCATACCCGTGACCAGGACAAACATCGCCAGGAATACAGCGGTAAACATTAGCGCCAGGTAGCGCTGGGCCAGCTTAAACGGTGCATATGCGGACATTAACTCCGTTTTTGCCTTAGTTTTTGCGGCGATTTCTTCTTCGGTTGAGGTATGCATGCCATCGATCAGGTCCATGCCTTTCTTAATGACGTCACCTGATCCCAGGATCTTGCCTAAGACTGCTAACATTAAATATCCATCCTATCTGTTGCGACACAGACCACCTGGTAGTTGATGATCGGTCGGCCAATTTGTTGTACGACGTACTCCCGATGTGCCATGCAGTCATCGAGTGACTCATGGATAGCAATCGGTTTGGTATAGAGCTGCGAGGCCTGGACAAGCAAGCCAATGAGAATCCACTGCATGGGGTTACCCCTTCAGGTGAGTGATGGCGTATAGGAACGCCCCACAAATACCGATGGTTGCCAGGATTCCCCCGACAATGATCGCGATATCTGTGATCTGCTTTTGCTTCCGTAAGCGTGCTTGTTTGTCTTGTTTGATTTGATTGTCGCGCTGCTTCTTTCTGTCAGCGACAAACTTGAGGTACGGCTCCCAATGACCAGACCAGATGAGCAGCTGCCGAACCTCTTCCCACTTATTGTCGATCTCGACCTGGGCCGCGTAGAGCTCGAGGTCTGACTTATTCGACCCATTCCTGGCTGCGTCGTCGATCTCTTTTTTTGCCGCCTGCATCTTGCCGAGGCTACGGAAGAGGGCGCCAATGTCCTGGACGTTGTTCGCTGCCGTCTTGACGATCGCGTAGCTCGCATTGAAGGCTGCGATCGCGCTGAGAGGGTCCATATGAGATTCCTATGCCAGGAGCTTGAGTGCGTTGACGAATCCGAGTTCTGACGCCAGGTAGAGCAATCCGGCCCCGACCGCCATCCAGCGGATTTGGGCCAGGTTGTGCTCGATCCCGCGTAATGACGTACGGAGGTCCTCTGATGTATCCCGGAGTTCCTGGAGCTCATCGTCGTGCTTATCCAGGGTCCACTCAGCCTTGAGGATGCGGTTCTCGAGTTCCTGGGTCATATTGCGTACCTAATGACGACGATGCCTGAGCCACCATTGAACCCGCCAATACTGCCGTTTGAGCCGCCACCGCCACCGCCTTTGTTTGCAGATCCAGCAGCTCCAGATGTTGTTGTTGATTTACCAGTACCTCCTCCGCCAGCGCCGCCAACTCCAGGGCCTTGGTTGGAGCCTCCGCCACCTCCGCCTGCGTAGTATTGGCTAGAGCCGGTGCGATAACTATTCGTTAGCCCGTCACCGCCGTCTCCTGCTTTGACAGAAGCGATCTGAGTCTCTCCTACTTGGCCGGCACCGCCACCGCCACCACCTAGGTCCCCTGAGGTGTGGCCACTTCCGCCACCGCCGTTATTCCCTTGACCAGATGTCCCAGAGCCGCCCAGAGCATCGCCTCCTTGGTCATCTCCGCCGCCGCCGCCGCCAGAGCCCCCATTCTGACCAGTTTGCGCGGTGCTACCATCTGAAGATCCACCACCGCCACCACCGCCTATCGCTGTTGATAACTCAAATATAGAGTCTGCGCCTTTAGCACCTCTATTGGTGCCCGCGGCACCGCCTGATCCACCTCCGCCAACGGTCACAGTGTAATTGCCAGCAGCTAACATAACCCCGGTGTTGGTGATCATGCCGCCGGCACCGCCACCACCACCGGCACCGCCAGCGGCGCCACCGCCACCGCCACCACCGGCGACAACTAATACGTCTGCTTGGGTTGTACCTGACTCAACTGTAAAGGTCCCGGATGACAAGAACGTATGCGATTGATACGACTGACCTCCATCTGTGTAAGTCGTGACAGATCCACCTGTCGCGCTGAATAAATTCGACATATCAATCCATGTCGATCCATTCCAGTGGTACATAACACCCGCTGACGTATCGAACCACAGATCCCCAGCTGCAGGATTACTTGGGGCGGTTGCCGATTTAGTGATCGGATCAGGCGCGTTACCAAGGGCAGACGTCTTCACGTCCCCGTTGCTATCAAGTAGCTGTGAGAGCTGTACATCGCGTGTCATTGTGCTTCGATCTCAATCCAGGTGGTTGTCTCTTCGTCCCAACGGTACATGCCGCCGTCAGTCGGGTAGGGCACAGGTGCCTCCCATAAGCAGGTGCCTTCATCAAGCAACCAGGAATCAAACGGCTTCGGTGGGATAAACGCGTCACGGTCACGGTCGTATGTGTAACCAATACCCGCGTAGTTCTTCCGCAGCGCTTTCTCTTGGGTCGCGCTCGGTTGCTGTGTCTCTGGGTCATAGTGGACGCCGCCGCGTGTGTTGTACGACGTCTGGATCCATTCACCAGGTGTTGAGTCAACGAATGTGTCGAAGAACTCAGGCTCTGCAACGATGACCTGAGTGACTACACCGTCCTGGACTTTAGCGAAATGTGCCATTATTGAGATTCTCCTAAATTAAGGTAATTCGTAGCGGACAACTACGATACCTGAGCCACCGTTGCCGCCAGCGTAAGTTACAGACTGGTCTGTTGCGGTTCCGCCGCCGCCATTGCCACGATTTGCTGTCCCTGGGATTCCAGTTTGATTAAAGGAACCATTCGGCGTAGCAGTTCCATTGTCTGAACCGCCACCGCCACCGCGAGCATACTCAACGGAAGAGCCTGTAACGATAGATGTAATACCAGGTCCACCGTTGCCTAGAGTGCCGCTTCCTGCAGTAACACCTACTCCACTTGCTCCACCACCTCCGCCTGCACGGACGATAGTGTATGAAGTAGCATTCCAGTATGAATCGCCTCCGCGATAACCTTGACCAGATGTACCTGAACCATACTGCGCCGAAGAAGTGCCCTGAGTACCACCTGCGCCAGTCTCAGCACCTCCACCAGATCCACCAGAAGACGCAGGACCTTGGCCTGCGTAGGAGCCGCCCTTACCTCCGCCAAGCGAGGTAATTGAATGAAATACCGAGCTTGATCCATTAGCGTCACCGTTACCGCCAGCGCCAACAGTTGCTGCGTAAGATCCAGCTGTCAGTGTTAATTTAGACTCTGCAGAAGAGCCGCCGCCACTATTGCCGAACGAAGATCTATAACCACCTGCTCCACCACCTCCGCCAGCACCGCCGACGCCAGAGTTTGTAGATCCGCCGCCGCCGCCGCCTCCAACTACAACGTATGAAACGTCTGTAAGCGTAAGCCCACTTGGGACAACAAATGATGAGGATGATGTGAACGTGTGAACTCTATACGATCCAGATGTCGTAATCGTTCCGCCTGTTGGCACCTGTTGAGCTGTCTTGCTGATCGTGTTAGACGAAGGCGTCCCATCCTGGTTAAGGATAGACACAGAGATCGTATCCCCGGCGTCCTGTCCGTATACAGCTGCAGGGACAGCGACAGACGCTGACCCTGATGTGACACTGACGTTTGCTACGTCAGCGATAGTCGCGCCACCCTCAGAGAAACGTACGATTATGATATCAGTGAAGTTTGTGATGTTGAGCGTCAATGTGGACGCCGCGCCTGCGTAGATCGTGCCGGTGACAGAGTTCACCGTCGGGATCAGGTTGGTCGAGATCCAGTTGGATCCGTCGTAGAACTCTACAGAACCAACCTCTGAGTTGTACCTGGTGTATCCAGCAACTGCGCTTACAGGACGCTGCGCTGACGTACCTGAAGGCAGGGCGAAGTAGCCTGTTGACTCGTTGTCCTTATCAGAGACCGCGTCAGGGGTGACCTTACCAGCCTCGAATGTCGAGTAGGCCACCACCTCGATCACGTCGCCTGCCTCGCGAGCTGTATCAAACACCACGTCCGATCCATTCGTGGCCGTGTAGGCCTCCGAGTTGATCTTTAGACCGTTTGCGTAGACGTCCAGGAAGCCTGGCGTATAACCGCTCGTCGGGAATGACGTCTGGCCAGCCGTGGCCTCAAATCTGTCGCGTGTCTGTGTCGCCTGGGGGGTAGGGACGACGCCGATGTATCCTGCCATTACTCTACTACCTCAACCCAATTGGTTATTGATTCGTCCCAAGCGTACAAGGTGCCGCTTACTAGGCTTCCTCTCGCACCGTCTTCCGGGAATGGAACTGGAGGTATCCAGGTATATACTCCGCCGCATTCTTCGCAGTATCCCCACGACCAACTAGCAAAGGGTTTTGGAGGTCTAAAGCCATCTTCTTCAGAATAAGTAAACCCGACTCCAACATAGACCCCGTCGGCAAATATATAGCCTTCTGTAGCCGCTACCCCTGGGTCACAAGAAACCAAGTTATCGACAATTCCGTCGATCACTACTGCATATCGATTCATATCATTTCTCGTAGCTGATTATTACAATCCCAGGAGATCCATTACCGCCGCCCCGATGATTTCCATCTTGACACGAATGACCGCCTCCGCCTCCGTTGCCATAGCCAGACGCATGATTTCCAGGCGTGCCATTATTCACCCCTGATGCACCTGACCCATATGTAGATCCGCCGCCGTTCTGCCCGCCTCCACCAGAGCCATCTCCGCCGCCATTTGTGCCCGATGTTCCCGTAGATAATGTGGTGACGCTGATTGCCCCAGAAGCGCTTCTGCTCCCGCCAGCACCAGCCTCGGAATCTTGGCCGCCGCCGCCGCCGCCGTTTCCAAAGATTTGATTATTAAAGGAGGAGGTCCCGCCGCTCCCGCCAGTCAGGCTGTTATCACACACGGTCTGCCCAGACCCAGCCTGACCTACGACAACCGAATACGTTCCTGGGACGCCAGCATAGATGGCCTCAGCATAGCCGCCGCCGCCGCCGCCAGCAGCCCACTTGCCGTTGCCAGTGCCGCCGCCGCCGCCGCCGCCAAGCACCTTGACGGTAAGGTCTTTAGCCCCTGATGAGATGACAAATGAACCGTTAGACGTAAATGTATGAGTGACTAATGAGCTAGATTCTGACCTAGAGCCACCGTCTGCGAAGAAGTCCTGAGAAATGCGCTGCCATACAGTGCCATCATAATAATTCAGTCGACTGTTTGTTGTGTTGAACCATAAATCGCCAGCAACAGGGGTGGAAGGCGCGCTAGCGGAACGGGTGATTAATGTATCCCAGGATGCGCTTGTCCCGTCGGTTGTGAGGTACTTGCTAGCGTTACCAGTTTGACTCGGCAGCGTCTCTTCATTGATGTCCATAAAACGCGCATCAGCTTCGGCCTTGCTATACGCCTGGTTTGCGACAACCGCCTGGGAGCGACCGATATACTTACTTGTCATGACTGCTCCAGGATTGAGAGGAACCCGTCAACCTGGTTGTCGTTGTCCCCGTATATCACCAAAGAATCACCCGCCTCGAGGATGAGCTTGCCGTCGAGTGCCGACAGCGCCGACCCCGCAGGAATCGGAGCATCCTTGAGTAGGTAGAAGTTACTGGGAGCAACCTGGACCGAGACCTGCTGCGTCTGGACCGAGTTATTCGCCAGGTTCAGCCCGATCACAACCGTGGTCTTGCCTGCATCGACCGTATACATGGTCGCGCCTGCTATCGTCGCCCGTGCGGTCTCATTCTTAAATACGTTCGCCATTGTTTACCCCAGTGCGATTGAGAGGGCGAGGGCGGTGCCTGCCTCATCTACGTTAATGTTGGTACGGGCCGCAGCTGCGTCGACATCCGAGAGGTTGTTTGCAGCGATCGCGTAGCCAGCGACCGAGTGATCACCCCAGCCATACGCGGTGTCCCAGTTTCCTGAGTTCGCGGTCGCCGTGGTGATCGTGCTATTTAACGTCGACACCTCATTAGTAATGCGGGTATCGAGCGTGGTGTAGTTCGTTGATATCGTGCCGTCGAGGGTCGAGACCTCTGACGTGATCCGGGAGTTCAGCGTCGCAACCTCTGTCGTGACCCTGGCATCGATCACCCCGTCCTTGGTATTGACCGACGTGATGGTGTCGTAGCCCACCAGGGCGTGGTCACCCCAGCCGTAGGCCGTGTCTGCATTTGTCCCCTGGGCTGCTGTCGCATACGCGGAGATCGAGGTCGTGGCGATATCACCGAGTCCCAGGTTGGTCCTCGCTGTCGCTGCGTTATCCAGGTCCGCCAGGTTCTGGTTGATCTTGAGCGCATTCGCCAGTGTGGCGGCTGCGTTGTTCTCCGACTCGAGCGCCGCAGCTGCAGAGTCGCCCGCAGCGGTAGCGTAATTGGATGCAATTGTCTCTGGAGAGACCCACTGGCTGCCGTCATAGAACTTGAGTAGGTTGTCTGTACTGTTCCAGTAGATATCACCGGAATCGAGCGGGTCGCCGTCGTTATCTGTCGCAGGGTCAGACGTATGTGAGCCCAGGTACTGGTCACCAAACGCGTCCAGCAGGGCATCTGTGGCGTCCCTGGCAGCGATCGCGCTGTCTCTGGCGTCTTCCGATGCGTCCTTGGCCGTCTCTGCGTCCTGCTTGTACTCGAGCGCCAGGTCTCTCGCTGAATATGCTGAGTCTCGGGCGCCAATTGAGAGGTTCCTGGCCGCGATTGACGCGTCACGGGCATCCTCTGAGAGCTCCTGGGCTGTTTGTGCGTCCTGGAGGGCCGTCTGTGCCGCCTGGCGGTCTACATCGGCCTCATTAGCCCGTGCTGTGGCGCGGTCTGCCTCTGTTGTAGCGAACGATGCACGTCCCGTGGCTCGGTCGGCTTCAGATTCTGCTCGGTTAGCTTCCGTGTTCGCTCGATCGGCAGCAGTACGGGCCTGTTCCTCGAGTAAATCCGAGGTCGATGTGATGTTGTCCTGGAAGAAACCGCCGGCCATTACTGTACGCTCCGAATTGCGACGACGTCACCGAGATCTGCATCATCGGCTGCCACCTTGAGAGTGCCCATCGCGAGCTGGTACTTTGATTCCCATACCGCTAGTCGTTGATCATCCTGGAGATATGGCGCAGCCTCAACCAGGGCGCCGTATAAGAATGCGTCTAATGCAACCTGGAGCAGGGCGGGCTCGTCTGTGTCTGAGGTAAAGTCCTCGATCACAAAGTAGGACATCACAAAGTCAGTCGTCTGGCGTGGGTAGAACCAAATCTGGTCACCGATACGACCATAGAACTGTGGCTGGCCGGCAAGGTCTCCATAGACCTCAGATCCTGGCGCTGCCGTTAGCGTGACATCATTGACCTGGATCCAACGGACCCCGATGAACTGCTGGGGGATCTCAAACTTACCACCCGTTGCCGTTCCAGCAAGCAGCCGCTCATTGGTTGGGGTTCGCGCGGTCCGGTAGATACGTTGCGCAGCGAGCTGGACAAAGTCGCCGACCTGGGAATCCAGATCTGTGCGGTCCAACCAGTCAGCGACCTTAACCTTCAGCTCACCTATATTCACAACTTACCTTCCCAAATACGGAGCCTCGAGTATTCGCTCGAGTTGAGCTCCTTGTAGAGTTTCTTGAGGTCGTCCCTGGTCATTGCCTGGAACTTCGGCTGACCAAAGTTATTAACGATCCCCAGCTTCTTTTGGATCTCACCTAGAACTGCCAGGGGGATCCGTGCAGCGACGCGTAGCTCGCCACGCTGCTCAACTTGTTTGGCTTCCTCGATCGACTTGAGGATTGCCGTGGTGTCCTGTGTACGGACGTGCTCAACCGATAGGTCGTCGTTGACCTTGGCGACTGATGAATAGTTCATGGGTGTACTCCAGATGCATAGGAATGCTATGCAGAAACGAAGAAGGGGCCCGAAGGCCCCCTCTATGTCATCACCTGTTGGACGGGTGATTAGGCTGTAATAGTCACCATTCCGTGACCCTTGTCGTGCTTGACTGCACAGGTCAGTTCTGTGGTGATCATGACCTCTTCAGAATCTGAAGTTTTGGCCATGCGTGTTGTAGTGAACGGACGCAATGTCGCGACTTCCAGGTACTGTGGGTCGACCAAGAGGACGTGGTCCGCAGACTGGAAACGGTTCAATACGACTGACAGCTCGCCGAATGGGCTCACCATCAAGTCAATTGCGTTCACAAGCTCTGTTGAGCTGGCGAAGTCACGCTGACGGCCAGACGCTGTCGCGAAACCAGCAATGGTTTGCGCGTGCGAAGGTGCGGTCATCAAGATCGATGGATCGGCGCCTTCCGCGAAGCACGCTTCGTGCGCGTCGAGGATTGCAGCCTCAGTCAATACACCGCCTGCTGCAGTAGCAACAGTCACAGATGAATCGATCTGGTTGATCACAGACGCCATCTTGGCTGCTGTTGCTGTTGAGCCAGTGACAGCTGCCTGGTCACGTCCGACCATTGCTGCTTCGATGTCACGCTTCATTTCCTTACCACGCTGGCTGATGTTGTAAGCCAACTGAGAGGCGATGCCATACTTGTTGACGGCCTCTGTGGTTCCCGCGACCGACGCCGTTGCAGAGAAGATCTGCGTCCGGTTCGAGTTGATGGTCACATCTGTTGGCACAGTGTACGAAGGCGTGAAGCCCTGAGTCTGTGCATTGTCAGCGTTCGCTGATGCCAACGCGTCCTGTTGCCACTCATAGAGAGTCGCGTCACAAGATGCCTTCTGCGCTGTAGTGAACGCAGGAGTTTCTTCTGGAGAGATCTGACGAATCACTTCGTCAACGTCACGGACCAAGTTGCCCGCAGTTTTGTCATATGTAGTTACAGTAGCCATGATGTTTCCTTAATTAGCTAACAGTTTCTCGATATCCCGCTGTAGCACGGCTGCCGCGTCCTTGACCCCACGATTCTTACGCAAACCGTCCATGGCGGCTTTTTGCTGCCTGGCGTTGAGCGTCTGATTTGGGTTCGAGGCCTTGGCCTTCCGGGTGCTTGTCACGGGTTTGGCCTTCTTCTCGCCGGCCACCTTGCGTGATGAGTGGAACTTCATTGCGTCCAGCATCATCAATATCGGGCGGTGGTCTGCGATTCGGTTGAATTCCTCAGCGGTCATCCCGTAGTTCTGGACAAACTCTCTGAGCTCGCCGTACACCTCGTTCGACCATTCCGGCACCAGGGTTTTGAGTGTCTCAACCGATTGCTGTGCCTGCATCTTGTGCTGGGCCTCAGCTTGTTGTTGCGCTTGTGTGAAGAACTCACGCTGCGCGTTCTCAAAGGCTTCAACTTGCTGCGCTGCCTGGCCGTACTGCTGCGAGAGCTGCTGGTACTGGGCCGGGTCTTGCTGCTGGAGTTGTTGCCAATTGACGCTATCAAACCGTGACAGTCCTTGGCGGGTTGCCTGGGTCATATATGCCAGGGCCGCTGCGTACTGCTCTTTGGTTTGGTCCACCTCTTTGCGCTGCTCTGACAGCGCCTGCGTCTTCTTGGTGTAGTCAGCCTGTCTAAGATAACCGGACTTCAAGTCATCGACCGAGAGCTCCTCGTCACCGACGGTGATACGGATCGACTCCAGGTCAACTTCTGGTGCCTCTTCTTGGTCCAGATCGGCCTCTTCACTGTCTACCTGGTCCAGGTCATCCTCATCGGATTCTGGCTCCTCGGTGTCTAGCTCGAGATCCTGCTCAGGCTCATTAAGGTCGTCATCGCTGGGTTGTTCGACATCGAAGCCCATCTCTGCGATAGCGTCCATAATAGGGTCTTTGGGCTGCTCAACGCTCTCGGCGCTGGGCGAATCCACTTGGGTTTGCTCGTCCATTACAAGTTTCCTTAATTGACGACAGCCTCAGCTGCCAGGGCGTTGAGCTCATGCACCACACGGTGCAGGGCCCGAATCTCTGCGTGGAGCTCGTCTCGTTTCTTCGAGTCGTTGGCTTTAGTGCAGATCATCTCGTCTGTGATGCGCTCCAGGACTCGCCCGTACGCATCGTTGAATACATCATCAGTCAGTAGGGAGGTCGCGTGCTTTGCGCGTGCGTCCCTTTGGTGATCGTTTTGCGGCAGGCTGCGGTTGTGCAGCTGCTCGTGAATGTTCCGCAAAATATGCTCTTCTGCGGTCCGCCAGATTCTCAGCATTTTTCTGCTCCTTGAGCTTACTGATGAGTTGTTCTGCTGGTGTCATACGGCTAACAGACCCGCGTTCGCGAGGACCCACCATGGGATATCCCCGTTCTCGTCTCGCGTGGCCAACATGCCTCCTGTGTTGTCAATACTGTCTGTCTGGTCGCCTTGACCGTCCATGCGCTTCTGCTGCTCCAGGCGCTCCTGGGCCAGCTGTCCGTCTGATACTAGGCGAGAGTTGTCTAAGTAGCCCTGATTCGACTCAAAGTTCATTACATTGCCGGTCAGGTCATCACGCACAAGGGCCGTGTCGAAGCTGTGGACCATCCCTGGGAACGGATTCGCGATCGTATTGAACGCGTTGGCAAAGAAGTCCATCCCCTTGTTGTGGTCGATGATCTCGTAACCCCGGCGCGTCAGCGGGTCATAGACGCTGCTGTTGCCAGAGATCGGCCCGCTCATTGCGTCGAGTGGGTTGCCAGAGAAGAACGCATCGAATGTCCTGGCGTTGTCGAAATCCAGGTTGTTGAGGAACCGGCTTGCCGTGTTACCTGTGAGCCTGTCCCAGGTGTTCGCCATGCCGCTGCCGAACATGTCGTTTGAGAAGTCCACAAAGTTAGTGGACCGGTCAGTGACAGGGATCCCGTGCGAGTTGACGTAGTTATTACCCGAATCACCGTATGACTGGTTTGTATTGGTCCCCATGCCAACAGTGCTACTGTCGTAGCTGTTGTCGATCGAGTCCTGGTCTTCTTCACTCCAGCTCATCATTAATCCCTAGCTAATACGCCTTGTTTCTGTTCGTCGTATGGGATCTGGTCCAGGAGGATCCCAGTGCCTGCAGCGCCGGCCAGCATATGCTTCCAGTCCTTTAGAAACGGATCGAACCCAGCTTCCGAGTGACGTATCCGGTTATCCCTCAACGCGTACACAGATTTCGGCGCGTCAATCGAATCCAGCACATTGAATGGGACTTCACCCGACTGGCCAGCATGACCAACGTCAAATATGTTGTTGAACACCACACCATCGAAGTCAGAGCTGTTGATATCCGCTGCAATTTGGTTTGTGCCAGATTTCTTGTAGGTCTTGATGAGGTTCCCATCAAGGTCAAACATATCCAGGTCATCAGCAAAATCATTAAACTCGAGCGTGCTGTTCATCACCTGGTCTTTAGTCAGACCAAATCTCTCGCCTGTTCGCACCATGTCGTCGACTGATTCAGCCAGATAATCACCTTCAAGCAGATTGAAGATATCGTGAGGCACCTCGTCCAGACTGTCTGGGTTCCATGATGTGCCGGTGTAGTAGCGTCCATCAAAGTCAATTGTCGGCAAATCCGATGGATCCACACGCAACTCATAGACGTGCTTGCCATATGTCCTGGCCAGGTCCTCGCTGGGTGTCACAAACGTCAGTCGATCTGGCTTGTTATCCGCGACAACCACTGGATTTGGCTCTGGGTTATATCGAGGATCTAAGTTTCGCACTCGGTTTGGATTATCCAGGCGGGGATTCTGCATTCCCCGATACACCGTCTCAGGGAACATCACTTCAGCCCGCTGCGCCGCTGTATTGTCTGCCGGTAGACCTAGGCCGCCCTGATCCTTTGGTAACGCTGCGCGCTGCTGCGCGGTCGCCATCCGCTCTGCTTCACTCTGCTTAAAGAATAGAGCGATCGCCTGGGCTAGTCGTCTACCGCTCATACAGAGCACCTTCGCTCGATTCGCCTGGAGGAAGCTGATCTAAAAGTGACCCCACGGCAGCGGCAGAAGCGCCCAATGATAATCCTGAGTATTTCCGTAGTAATGGATCAAATGCTCCAAACTCACTACGGACCTTAGACCCATCACGAACCACATAGACCTTATTCGGATCATTCATGGATTTTGGCTCACCGCGATAGCGGAACCCGTAGCCAATGTCGATCACGTTGTCAAACTGTGTCACCGGCGGCGTTATCCCATACTGATCAGTCATTGATGTCCCGCTGATGCCATGCAACATATCGGTCGTGAATCCAGTATGTTTCGCTATCTCGCCGACCTGCTCATTTGGCAAATAACCTCTGCGAACCGGGAAACCACGGTCATCGAGCTCATAACGAAATCGCAGCATATCTGTGCCTTGACTATCACGAACCATCACATCGTTTAGAACGCTATCAGGGCTTAAATCTGATGGCTGCCCACTAAAGAACCTGTTCTCAAAGTCCATCACGGCAGCGTCGCTGGCATCGAGCCTGATCGGCATTACATTTCCAGCGAAGTCAGGCGGAGCAATGAGGTTCTTACGCAAATGCGCACTGTCTTCTGGTACAGGATTCCGTGGAGGACCCTTGGCATAAGTGCCTGCGACCGTTGGGTGAGGAGATAAGAACATGCGAGACGGTGGCTGCTCTTTACTCGCTGCCGTACCTGCTCCGCCGTGGTACGCCTGAGTCGGAAACATTAACTGCATCCGCTCGTATGACGTGTTACCAGGCGCTAATCCTAGGCCGCCATCCTCTGGGTCATAGGTCGCACGCTCTGACGCATCTGCCAGGCGTTGCCTTGGAGTCTTACTGTAGAACTCCTCGAGTAGATCAGCGCCAGCGCCAGCGAATCGCTTGAGAATACCAGCCATTATCGACGCCTCGAGCGGTTCATTTGCCCGCTAGTCGATGGTTTGTCTGGATAACTATTCGGGTCCATCATGTAATTTGCGCCATCACGCGCTAACAATCCGAGCTCCATCGCAGCTGCAGGGATTTGCTGTGGCCCAGGGACGACAGCTGCGCCCATTAACAATGTGTCTGCCAGGCCTCGCGTACCACCCATCGTTTCCTGGAACTGGTTCCAGAACTTAGAGGTCGACGACTGTGGCTCTTCGTATAACGCAGCCCTTGGAACGCCTGGCAACGTGTCAGCAGCCAGGGGATCAGACCCTGCAATACCGCCACCAACTGTCAGAGCACCCGTGCCATAGATCGGTAGCTTCTTCTTGCCAATGAGCTTTGCAGCCTCATCGAATGACATTCCAAGAGTCTCAGCAGTCGCTGCGACACGGTCTTGCCACAGACGTGCGATCGTCCTGGCAGATGACTTGAGTCCGGTCTTCTCTCCAGAATCAAACCAGGCTAATGCCTGCGCTTCAGCAGGTGAAACACCGACCTTGTTTGCAACATCGGTATATAGCTCTGCCATTGGCGCGTACTCATACTGAGTATTTACGCCGCCATAAGGCTTTGTCTTGCGAGAATCGAGACCATCATCAACATCAGACGCTGCAGAGAATCGACCTTCTTTCTTGTAGGTCTCGCGAGCGTCCTTATTCAACCAGTTCTCATTCAAGTTACCTTGCCCGACGACTTCCTCGAGCCCGTCGACAGCATTACGAATCGCGTGCGTATCAACCGTCACGTTCTCCAGGTTGCCTCGACTGTTCTCAGCGAAGTTCACTGGCTTCGGGTTTGCTGCCTGGTCGTAATTCTTGTTCATGTAATTGACGCCACGCTGCTTGTGGCTATCCATCATCGCGTAACCACGATCATTACTGAGCGAGCCGTCCAGGGCGTTGCGTTCAAACGGGATACCTTGACCAGCCTTGAACTGAAGCAGCGATGCACTGCGCATATTCTCTAGTGTCTTGGTCCTGGGAGAGGTCGCGCCATACAGATCGCTGAACTCTTCAACGTAATCGAGCGCTTCTTGATCACTCAACCCAGCCTTACGCAGCGATTCATAGATCGGTCCAACGTGGTAGAAGTAGCCATTCTCATCACCAACCCTCGGGGCAATACGACCAGCCAGGACATCAGAGAGCGCTCCCTGGTTGTCGACTAACTGCTGCATTCGTCCGCCCTTGCCATAGGAATCACCATCGGCCAGGCGTGGGTTGTTATCCATGATCGAGCGCTGCGGGAAGATGCCCTGCGTTAGCTGATAGCCTTCTGGCGACAGATCCATTGGCTGATAGGCAGGTGCGTATCCTTGCTGCATTGGAGCAGGGCGCTTCGCCATCTGCTTGATTTCCAGGGCGCGACTAACTTGCTCGAGGAGCTCACGCGCTGCTGCTGGAATTGCAAAAGCTTTATCTGCCTTGCTCATTATGCCTTCCCTGTTCTCTTCTTTGCGGTCTTCTTTGCGTCAGTAAACGCTTGTCTTGTTGGCGCCCCTGCAGTGCCAGGTTTGCGCATTGACTCGCCTGAGCCATTCTTGATGCGCTTCCGCTTGGCGTGGATGTTCTTGTACAAACTCATAGCGTGACGTTCCTCTTTTGCTCTTCCTCGAGCTGCAGCTCTGCAAGATCCATCGCCGCCTGGTGCTCCTGCTTCTCATCGACCAGGCCATACTTGACCTTGGCGTCCTGCTCTTTGAGCGCCAGGGTTGCTTGATCGATCTGGTAGTCGTAGTTGACCTTCATCTGCTGGATCTGAAGCGCCTGCTGCTGCAACTGGATCTGCATTTGCGCGACCTGGGCCTGCTGCTGCTGCATCATTGCCTGCTGCTGCTGGTTCATTTGTTGCATTTGCTGATACTCAGGATCCTCGGGTGACATCAGGTACGCGCTTGTCTGTGCGATACCCATGCGTGCCGCTGTCTCTGCGAGGAGGGCATGACGCTGCTTGTCGCCATACAATGGATCGCCGGCAATCATTTGATGTAGTGCCACCATGGCCTGTGCCTGGTCACGCGACTCATCTGGAGTCAACGCCACACGGACGGTCATGTCAGCACGCTCACCGAGCTGCGAAGGAACGACCTGCATAAACTTGCCGCCAACACGAATGGTCTGTGGCTTGGTCTCGAACTGTAACGCCAGGCGGTACATCTCATTCATCAACGGACGCAAGAACAGCTCAGCCAGGTGACGTGCCATGGTCATGACCTTGCGGTTGCCCATCGTGCCCAGGGCCTCAATGAGCTTCCCTGAGTTGTTGCCGTTTAAGGCTTGTGGGTCGATTCCGTTGGAGATTCTGCTGACACCTGAGCGGCTCTCTTTCTCTCGAGCAAATAACTCGTCTGTCTGGAACGCTGCCGGAGAGAGCGATGGCGTCGGCATTGGGACGACCGCCGTTGGGTCCGCTGCATTGATCACGCCTCCAATATTGTTGTCGACCAGCTCACGCGGGTTCTTGACCATCGAGAGGTTGGCCACGACACGGCTGGTGTTCGCCATTGCCTGGTTGTCGATGATCAACCGCTGCAGCGTCGAGCGTGACTTCTGTACGTCAAACAACTGGTCCGCCAGTGACAGGCCATACACCTGGTGTGGCAGCGGGAACGGGGTGAACGTGTAGTAGGGGTGCTTGTCGACCTGCTCGACAGACAGAATCTTGTCGTCACAGTACGCAATCTGGTACAAGTTCTCTTCGCCGGTCCCCTCAATATCGCAGCGCAGGTAGCACTCGAAGAACCGGTAGTATTCCTGGTCGTCGTTGACGATCGGAGAGATCCGCTCACGGCTCGTCTCTTCCCACTCGTTGTAGCTAGACTTGTCAGGCGATAGATCCGTCAGCATGTCGTGCGGGAACCCGAGTTCCATCAGCTCAGAATGTGTCAGGTAGCTAATGTCTGCAGTAAACCGTGCGGTCTCGATATCATCGGCGTCCGGGTCCACAAAGAAACGCTCAGGGGCCACAATCTCAACACGCACCTGGCTTGTGTCCTTGATCTGGACCATGTCAGCCGTAACTGTGCCGTCACCGTTATCCATAATCTCACCAGCGAGCTCGACGTTCGGCTGCGACAGCAGCATGTCGATCGCGTCAGCTGGGACATTAGAGACTGTCTCGTAGCTGTCTTCCTGGTTTGGCTCCCAGTACACCTTGGCGATGCCCATCTTGGCCACCAGGCCGTCGTGGATCAGGTCATGCAGCACACGGTAGCCGTTGTTCTGCTTGTAGAACACATGGTTTACATAGCGTGTCGCCTGGTCAGCCATCGGTACGTCGTCTTCGTCCCTAGGCTCGAACCGGACCACAGACTCAGACGCATTAAACGTCTGCAGCAGCACCGACTTGACCGACTCAACCGCATCAAACACGTCGCGTGAGATGTGCTGCGAGCGGTTTGGCTTCTCATTACCAAAGGGCTTACCGAAGTAAGCGTCATAGCCACGCACACGCTCATAGGCGATCTCAGAGTCAATATGCGTCTCTGAGGCGTCGATATAACGCTCCAGCTTCTTACGCAGCTCGTCTTGTGTCAGGGGTTGCATGTATTCCATTTATAGGTCCATCGTTGGATATAACTCTTCAGGCATGTCCCTGGCAGCGCCAGGCTTCTCGCCGAATCGTTCAATACTTAATACGCAGTAGCGCGACGCATCGATCACGTCATCAAACTGCTTCACAATCTTGCCGTTCTTACGGTGGTAGCGACGGAACTCAGAGAACCATTGACCACACGTCCCGAATATCTTCAGACGTCCTGTCCGCATCCGTTCAAGCATGATCATCAGGCCCGGCTCCACGAACCGTGTCCCGTCGGGGTTAGTAAACGGACCGATCAAATCCAATCCATGCGATCGGTACATTTCCGCCAGGGTCTTGCCTGAGCCTTTCTCGGTCTGGTCACCGTCAGCCGGGTAGACCACCGGGATCTCGAGCCTGGCCTTGATCGCCGCAGCGTGGATCGCCGGGACCTCGCCAGAGACCGCGTATTCGTCAGTGATATAGATCACGTCAGACTCAGAATCGTATGCAGCCCAGATCGCTGCCGTTGGGTGATCAATACCGAAGTCCATCGCAGCCAACCTGGTCCAGTGAGCAGGGATCGCGAATGGATCAATGCGGATCGCATCCTCAGAGATCGGGAACACCATCCCTTCACCAAGCACAGGGATGCCCTTGGAGCGCATCTCACGCTGGTACTCAGGCATCGCGTCGAGCAGCTGAGCCTTGGTGTCGTTGTCTAGGTGCGGCGCGTCATCCCAGGTCACGTTGCCGAGCCATTGCCCAGGCTTGATGTCCTCCATGAACTGGGTCACCAGCTCGGTCATGCCATTCTCTGGCGTGAAGGTCATCAAGACGTAGCCGCCTTTGTTCTTGTTACCGGTCGCAGTCCGCGTCAGCAGCTGCGGGTAAATCGTAATATCTTGTGGTTCCTCGTCGACCCAGGCGAAGTCAACCGTCGAGCCCATCAGGACATGCTGTCCCTGGCTGTAGGATTTAAACGACACCACCGACTGACCTTTTGGGTGTGTAATGCGCACATCCTTGGCAAGCCTTGGTACGCCTACGGTTGGCGTGACTCCCTGCACTAAATGCTTCGGTATCATCGCCCCTGACATCTCACCAGCCAGCAGGTCACCAAATAATTCCTTTTGGATCACGTCACGCATCTGCTCACCGGTGACACCGAGACACCAGATCCGTGGCGCGTAATCAAACCTGGCACCTTCCCACCAATCGGGATACATCCCGGTCGCGTGGCAAGCCACCTCGAACGCTGCAGAGTAGGTCTTACCGACCCGGTTCGCTGCCATCAGCAGCCGCTGCTTGTTCTTTGCCCCAGCCTTGTACAGCTTGTCCTGCCATGGATAGGGCGTGTAGAAGGCAGAGGGGTTCTCTGCTTTGAGCTGCCGATAGGTAGTGACTAGCTCCATTACACGCTTGGCCGTAGCCAGTTTGCGTTTGTTCATAGGGCGTTAACGTCGACGCCGAATTCCTTGAGCTGATCCACCAGGTCCTCGATCGAGATATCGACCGTGGTCTCCTGCTGTACGCTCGTCTCTGTGCGGTCCACCCACCCGGCCTTATTCTTCATGGTAAAGATCCAGGTCGTCGCGTTGACGTTCTCGACCTCGCCCAGGATCATCTTCCGGGGGATACCGGCCCAATAAGCAATAGAGTGCGTATTCGCCAGCTCCATCGCGTCGTTGAATGCTTCGTGACTCTGACGCCAGTTGTGCAGCGTCTTCCTGGTTACACCCAGCTCGGATGCCATTTCTTCGTGGTGGTAACCCATGCGACCTAGCTCGATGACACGGTCGCAACAGGCCTTCGTGTACTTGCTCATGATCGCTCCTGATGCAGTCCCAGAGGGTTATTGCGGGCACAAAAAAACCCGCCGGAGCGGGTCTTTTGGGATTTCTTGTAGATTGCCTATTTATACCTGATCCCCGTGTAGACACAAGTTGGACAAAACGAACCAATGCGTGGGCCGTAGATCCGGGCGACGACATAGCTCCCAGCGCGTGTAGCGGTTGAACCGCTTGTGCCTGGCAAGATACTCCTGGACGCATTTGTACTCTCTGACCATCGTCTTCATTACTTCACCTCCAGCTTCGGGTGCGTGACCGCCAGGATCTTATCCAAGGTCGATACGCGTGGATCGAGCTCGCCTTCCATCAACCGGAAGAGAGTCGAGCGATTCATGCCGCAGCGAGACGCGATCGCAGACCAGGCCTCACCTTGTTGGTTCATCAGAAGCAGACGCGCTAGCGCCTGCTCTGTCAGTTGTTTGATGATCACTTACCGTGTCCCCTCAGAATACGACGTGCCCGCTTCAGACCCTTGTGCACGATGCCTGGGTCCCAGTCCTGCACGACACGGATCTTATCCCAAACAGACTTTGGAATCCGCTGCCGAGACGCACACTCAGGGCGCCAGTGGACCTCAGTCACATGGACCCACTTACGACCGACCTGGACGGAGACCATACGGTCCCCGGAGCCAATGCGTGGCAGCTCGTTGGCCACGCGTACTGTGTGGATAGAGGTCTTCATGCAGCGACCTCCTTAATCCAATAGATGTAGCCAGGGATACGCTCCTGCTCTAAAACGTCTTGCGCATCTTGCAACGTGTACAACGCAGACACTGCCAGGAACTCAGGCTCTGACCCATCAGCCTTCAAGAAACGCTTTTGCTGTTCTGCTGACATGTCAGCGAGATTCAGTTTGTACCAGATTTGGTACTCAGCGACGCCAGCGTCAGCACTCTCGGCCTTCGCTTTCTCTTCGATGACCTCAGCGATTTCCTTGGCATCCATCTCAGCGATATACAGATCAACGATCTCCTGCAGCAGCGCGACCGCTTCCTTCTTGGTGTAGTGCAGGCCGTAGATGCTATCGATACGACAATGGACAGGCTTGCCCTGGGCATTCAGCGTGAAGAACAATTCCTTGCCGTTATTGCGACCCAACCAGATGGCAAAAGTCGCAGGTGCGGAACATTCGCGGACGTTACAGCCAAAAGAAGAGGCTGCGTTGCGGATTAACTCGAGCTGTTGTGTTTGCTTTGCATTCATTTTTGTATTCTCCGTAAGGTTGTTTTTTTGTGTGGAGGTTGCCGCCCCCACAAATTAAGTATACAGAGATGGTGCTAATTAGCAACACTTATACAGAGAATATTATCAATAAATACGGGGCCTAGAGCGGTCCCTGGTCGCAGCTGCTAACTGTCGCTCATTAGCAACCAATAGCAGAACAAGAATGACGCAATGATCGGGAATATCCAGTCAGATGGCTCAATCACCACTTCCTCCTCAATAGTTCTCTGCAGCTCTCGGTGTTGAAGGAATCGGGCTGCTCATACATTGGCGTTCCTTTGAGTCGATATTCCAGGCCATACTCATCACGCTTCCTGGTGATAAACGACCGTACCTGGTGGATCGTCTTGTCCGGGATTTGCTCCTGGATCTCACGCGCCGACTTCCCTTGATAATGTAGTTTGCGTAGAAGTTTCAATTGATCTTCACTCCATCCCCGCACTAGCATCCTCCGCCGCTAGGCATCCATCTAGGAATCCCGACGCCGAGCTCAGATAATTACGATAGGTTTGATGTGGCATCCCCAGGTTCCTGGCGCGATCTCTCTGACTACCACCATGCAGCACCTCAGAAATCGCCACCCGCTTGTGCTGCGAGGAATACCGCTGCTGCAGCTGGCGTAAATACTTGTCCATCAGCTCAGCATGGGGAGGGGGGTCGCCAACCGATCCAGAGACACCTTCCTGCATGCGCTGCAGGATGTTCTTGCCGTAGCCCAAGTGCCCCAGGCCGCCGGCAAAGTGTGTCGCCCACTCAGTGAGACGGATATACAATAACTCGGTCACGGCAGTGACTCCTGGGCCCACTCCGGGGTTTCAAGATCTTGCATCTCGACGATGCGAATAACGAAGCCAGGCTCTTGTGAGCGATCGACAACAGGCGCATAGATGCGAATCGATTGAACGTACGCACCGGTGTCGTCGACCAGCACTCCCTGGTGAACAAGACCATCCTCAATGAGCTTAATCGCGTAGGTGTAATTACTAAGATCTCTGGGCCTGGCACGCCGTCCGATGACCGGGACGAAGTGAAGTGCGACCGGGCGGTCAAATAGCTCAGTCTGTACCGCCTGTGCGACGACTGTGCGAGCGACATCCTTGTCTCGCTTCCTCGCGATCCAATGCTTGCCAGCATAGATTGCATTCGTAGACGGGCCCTGGTACGGCACAAAGAATCGTTCATCACGCATCCTTGTAGTCGTCGTCGTCATCGTCGTCGAAGTGTCTCCAGGCCTCCCAGCGACGGAACCCGAGCTCTAGCGTGACCAAGGCACCAACCCAGGCAACCAAGGCGACGCCCATCGCCGGCTCGATCATGCCGACAAAGGGTGCACAGAACGCCATCAACCCGGCCAGGAATACGATTTCGGTAAATACCATTAAGAGCCCCTATGTGTTTCTTTGATCGACTCACGCAACTTCTTGATGGCTTCCTCGAAGTAAGCGATCGCCGCGAGCTGCTTCGCTGTCTGTCCCTCTCGGGCCACGTCCTGGAGGTCGTACATCGCCTCCAGCAACCGCTGCATGTTCTCTTCGTGCGGGGCCGCAATGTAGTCACCGAGCGCCACAATGACCTCGCAGACCTCTGGCGTCATCGCGTCATAAGACATCTCAACCCAGTGCCTGGTGAGCTCGGCAGCCAACGGCTGCGGCTGCGGTTTCGAGTCCATGTCCATCCACATCGCCATCGTGTGCATCGCCTTCGCGTAGTCGTCTGACCCCTTGTTCCGGATCAGGTAGGTGAAGACGTCGCCCGCCCACTTGGGCCAGTTGGCCACGACCTTGAATGGATCAAACGCAAACTTCTTGTAGTGATCGCCGCCGATCTGTACGTCAAATGGGTTCATGAATGTTTCTCGCGTAGATAAGTGAGGTAGTCAGCGGCGTCCTCTGGACACCAAAACATCTGTACGCGGTTAACGTACTTTTCTGCCTTGGGGTTCAGGATTGTCACCGCGCAGGGAGAGATGTGTTGGTCAGCCAGGCCGAGCTGCTCGGCGTATCGATCGTGGATCTTGTAGCTGGCGACCTGGACCGCGTGAGAAATCTTGCCGCTGATCGGGTGCTTGATGACCTGGTAGCCAGAGACGTGCTTGTGGCCGGCGATCAAGATATCGGCATCGTCACCAAACTTCGCAGCCTTGGCGACGCCGTGTGTCGAGTTCCACTGCGAGTGACCAGGGAAGGTATGCCTGGCGTGAATCGTGAAGTCCTCGCCGTTCTTGAACTTAATCCTGGCACGGACAGCATCGGCAGCGTAGTGCACGTTCATCGACTTAGAGATCCAGTTAATCGGATCACCAGACCCTGACCAGGCGTCGTGGTTACCGCCGACCATAAACAACCAGTCGACTGACTTTAGCCAGTGCTCTGCCAGGACCCAGGCCTCCGATGCGGTCGTGCCTTGCTCGGCATAGAGACGCGCTAATCGACCAACCCAGTTATTTGTTGTATCCCCCAGGTTGACGCCATGCAGGCCATCGACCTCACGGGTGAGCTGCGCGTGCCGCTCGAGCAGGGCGAGATCAGTCCCATCGTCGTCGACGTGCGGATCACCAAAGAACAGCAGCCCGATCGGCTGGTCGCCTGGCACCTTAAAGACCGCCTCTTGGTTGGCAGCCTTGGCCTTGCTCTTCCGACGGTAACGCTCCTTGCGCTGCTCCCAGAGCTCTTCTGCAGAGATCGCCTCAACGACCGGCACCTGGGGCGGGGCGTCCTTACCGAGGCCGGCCCTACTGACCGGGTCGATACCGAGCTTCCTCAGATGGTAAGAGATTGTCGATGGAGCCAGGTTTAAGTGGTGGGCGAGTTCCTTGAGCGTGTCAAAGTTTCCCGACTGGACCAGCTCTAAAATTGCGTCTGTTTTGACAGTTGGCCTAATCGCCATGCTCTTAACTCCATCCCTGCTGCATCAATCTTGGCCGCTGCGTCCCTGAGCAGCGACTCCGTTTCTTTAAGCTGCACCCCGACGTTGGAGCAGGGGATGAACGTCGCACCCCGAGCCTTGCCAACGGCGCACGCAGCGACATCGAATTTATGAATGACTTTGGTTGAGTCCATTACCGAGTTCCTCGTTCACTTGTTCCAACAACGAATCCTGGGTGCCATAAAGGTCCTCCCAGGGTTTCCGTCCCATGTGGTGTATTCCGTGATTTCCTCGGTGATGCTCAGGGCATAGAGGTATTGTTGTTTGATGCGAGGCCCTCTGACTGAGCCCCTTGTATTTGATCCCAATCAGATGATGGATCTCAGAAGGTGATGGACCGTACCCCAGGTTCCGGCAGACAACGCATCCCAACCCAGCCAACCGGTCCAAGCGGGTGCGGTCCATCTTATTCACTGTCGATCCTGTGGATCAGGAGTCCGACTCCTGTTTTGCAGGACCAGGACATCGTCGTTCCATCCCTGCCAGGTCTGACCCCTGCAGATCCTGGACACATGGGCCTTAGAGATCTCAAACTTCTCAGCAATCGACTGACACGTCAGGCCCTCAAGCCTGAGCTGCTTGATGAGGTCCAGGTCATGCGGGTCTAGCTTGCGGGCCCGGTGGTGGAGAATCGCGATACTCACGCCGCCTCCTTGTATTCACGGTAGGCCTCACACTCGCCAGGGATCGGCAGCAGAATATGCATCCTCGAGGCCAGCGCCTCGATCTTGTGCAGGTACTCATTCATCTGCTGCACCGATAACTTCTTCGTCGAGCTCAGTATCGTCAAGGACCGTCCCTGGACCTCTGCGTGACGTGAGGGCAGATACGCATAACGCAGCATGTCATGCCAGGCGTCTTCATCCATCTTCTGCTTGGCGTTGACCGAGAGCTCATCGTCCCAGACGTCCATGTACTGGCCCGAGTTCTCTGCCAGGTGGCGACACCAGACCCGATACAACCGATGCTGCTGCTCGGACCGTGTCTCTTTCTTAGGCTCCACCGAGATCGATACCGGACCGTCAATTAATCCCTTAGAGATCGTGTCCCGGATGTCATCCAAGAACCCGTCAAGCATCTCAACCGATGATAGAAACCACTTACGCATGTCGTCGCCTCTCTACGTTTTTAGTAAATTACCAAAGAATTTATGAACTTCATATGAATTTGAGGTTTCAACAATTACCTATTGATTGTGGATAAGTTCTTGTACGCAGAACGGACCGCCTGGATGAACTCATCGGGCTCGTGCAGCTTGATGATCTGCATCAAATCCGTGACCTCGTGCTCATCCAATTCCTTCAGTAAATGCCTCGCCAGGGAGTAAGCCCTGACCTGCTCAATCTCGGCCTTCGGACGCGGCAGCGGTCCCAGGTCGATCGCCTCTAATGTCATCCTCGAGTCGTCGCCGGTCTTGATCACCGGGGTGTAGTGGCCGCAACCAAAGGTCTCGGTCATCAGGCTCGTCATGCGTGCACCTGGGAACGTGCGGGTCATGTCTTCCCAAAAGTCAGCGAGATCCTTCATGCGGTCTTCTCCTCTTTGAATGGCTGGGTTTCTCCCCAGTAATCGAGCCAGTCCTGGCCCTCGTCTGGCGGCAACGCCACCTCGACACCGATGCCCTTGGCTTGCATCCGACGCGCCAGCTCATAGGCTGCTGCCTGGCCGGTAAATGAGAAGTCACGATCCCCGTAGATAATCAGGCTTTTGATACCCTCGGGTGGGTCAAACTTCGCCAGGTTGTTTGCCGAGTAAGCCGCCCAGCAGGGCACCTTCTCGTACGTCATGACGCCTAACGCAGTCTCGATACCTTCCGTGATTGCCATCTCAGCATGCAGCTGCGATAAACGGATCGCCGATCCAGTGATCGTTTGCGATGGAGTCATGATCTTCTTCGCGACCGGAACGTCCGCCTTCGTGCCATCCTGGTTCAGGTAAGTGACATGGAAGGTCACGATCCGTCCTTTAGCGTCACGCAATCCATTGACCATCGCCGGGTAGAAACCCAGCATCTGGCCTTCGTGGTAATAGGAGGCCGATGGGTGTTCCCGCATGTAGCTCATCTGCGACAGGCCGACGCCTCGGTTCCTGAGATAAGCCGCTGTAATGGTTCCGCATTCCCGGAGACTCCGCCCAAATTGCTTGAGCTTGTCCCGCTGCCGGTCAGCATCAGGCTTCGACGCAGGCCTTGAGTAGGTGGGACGAACACCGATAATCGCGTCGATCTGAGTAAGCAGCTGCTTGTCGTCACTCTGTGTGAATAGCTTCAGCAGCTTGAATCCATAGCCAGCACCGCAGGTGTTGCAGATCCAGGTTCCCTTGCCGTCCTGGTCGTCGAACCGGAACTTCTTCTTCGTACAGATCGGGCAGGGCGAGTGGTGGTTCCGGAGCGACGCCTGATCAATACCAAAGGCCGTCAGGATCTGACGCCAGCGACCCTGGGCAGCATCTAATGTCCTCATGCCACCCTCCGCTTCGCCCAGCGGATCTGGGTCGACTTGATCCAGGACAGCGTCTCGGGACGGATCTGCTCATCAAATAGCCGGAAGTAATCTTCGCTCCAGGCCTTAGGTGGGTGCAGCCCGGTCTTCTCTTTGAACTTGTGCCACGCCCAGCCTGGCTTGTACTCACGCATCGCCCCGTAGCTGCGCAGCTCCCGATAAGTCAGCTCGAGCTCTGTGTCCAGTTCATCGGCCACCTGGTATTCCTCGAGCGTGCCGGTCGCGTTCCTCCGCAGCATGGTCTTGATGCGCTTCTCTGGGACGTGTCCACAAAACGGGCACTCCAACGCAGCCTTCGGCAGTACAGCACAGCACTCGGCACACTCCCGGCGCTTGGGTTCGTCTCGTCCGGCGCGCTTGGTTTCTGCTTCGCCTTCATCCAGGTAATGACCAGCCGCGTCGATTTCATTAACCAGGCCGAGGTTCTGGGTCGACGGCGAGTGATCAAGCAGCAGCAGGTGCTCCTTGCCGTCAGCAGGACGGAGACCTCGTCCCACGACTTGCTGGTACAGCATCCTCGAGCGAGTAGGGCGGGCCAGGATGATCGTCCGGACATCGAAGTCGACACCGGTCGTCATGGTCGCGATATTGACGATCGCATTGAGCCGCCCGTCCATCAGCATCTCTGCCAGGCGGTTTCGCTCCTCGCGTGGCGTGTATGCGTCAACGTACCCACACTCGAGGTCATGCTGCTCGATCTCTTTCTGCAGCGACCTGGCGTGCTCGCGGTCCACCGCAAAGATCAGCGTCTTCGTGCAGTCCGAGTGCTGCTTCCAGGTCGAGACAATGTCACCGACCAGCTGCTCGTCACGCATCCGCTCAGATAAGGTCTTCTGGTCGTAGTCCTTGCCCCAGTCATAGCGCTTCGACTTCACCCCCGTGAGATCAGGCTTGGCGTTTGGCACCAGTGCCTTGACTGGGACCAGGAATCCACGCTCAGTCAGGTGATCGATATTGACCGGGCACACCAGCTCATCCCAGACATTGGCCATGCCCTTGGCCCAGGGGGTTGCCGTCAAACCCAGCACACGATCGCTCCGACCGATCCACTCGTTGAGATCCTTAAACTGCTTATGGGCCTCATCCACCACCACGCTGTCGACGTCAGGGAACGACCGACGGATCAGCGTCTGCGCGGAGCAGATCTGAATGGTTGCATATGGGTTTCTTAATGGGTGGTCACCCTGGATGACACCGAGATCAGTAAGCCCGTATTGACGGAACCGCTCGACCGTCTGGTCAATCAGTGAGAGAAACGGAACAACAAACGCGACCCGGTGGCCGATGCGCTGCTCCATGTTGATAATTGACCCCGCCAGGGCAGTCTTGCCCGCACCTGTCGGCATCTTGCAGATCACACGCTTGTGACCTTGTCCAAAGGCAGAATAGATTTGTTGCCTTGCTGCGTCTTGATAATCCCGTAGTTCTACGACTGACATGCTATAGTCTCCTTGCTCCGTAAGGGCCGCCAGGGGAGGTATTGCCGTACCGCTTGACCCTGGCGTTATTACTTCTCTTGTTACTCTCTGTAGTTACTTGTTCCTTACGACTTAATCGTTCATCCATCTGGACACGTTATTGAGGAACACAGTGTTATCGCAGGCCGAAGTCCACCTAGAGGGGTCGATCAGGCGATCAATACCTCAGGCACTCCGGCTGCAGTCTCCAGCCACCTGGTCTTACCAGGCTCAGCTCCTTTACCGTTTCCGGCCCTGCCTAGGCGAGCTGCCAACCGTTACCGGTCGAGTCCACACCTTTGATCCCTCTGGCAGTCCGTCTCGGGATCTTACGCTTCTGATATCTGCGGACGTTCGTGGTCACCGACGCAGAATGGACAAAAGACTACGCAAAACGTCACGCGGTGCGCAACAGGTCTTCGACTACAAACATTTGCTTACTGCTGTGGATAAGCGCGATAATTCTCGATGCATCAATGTTTTAGATGTGAACAAAAAACCATTAGCGGAATGACTTATGAGTGAAACAACAGTTCAAAGAGGAATTGCAGATCGAATGCATCTCTTCTTGAGCGACATGGGCTTCCCGATGCACGGGCGGATGAAGCAAGCAATGAAGGTGTTTGGCTGGACAGAATCCCAGGCAGGCAAGACATTGCGTGGTGAGCAATACCCAACGGTCGAGATGATGATCGCTATGACTGAAGAGTACGCACTCAACCTCAATTGGCTTCTCAGCGGGGTCGGCCCAATGACCCGCAAAGAAGATATGCTCGATCAAGAAGCCGAGGCAATGGTCTGGGAGGCCGTCAACCGGGTCCTGGTAGACGAAGGTTTACACCTAGGAAATGCCAAACGCGTCATCGTTTACCAATTTGCCAAACGAAATTATGAGCGGACGAAATCCGTAGATATTGAATTAATTAGGGATTTTATTTTATCCACAAACAGATGAATAATTTTGTTATTCAGTAAGTATTGACGTATTTCGTAGTTTTTTTGTAAGGTTCGCCCACTGCACAAATTATATGCAGAACGGCAAATAACCTTACGGAGTAACTATGAATGCAAACACTCAAACTCGTGGGCCAGGCTCTGGCCCTGATTCTCGTCCTCGCAGTGATGTACCTGTGGATG
>ENA-OUOG01000782-OUOG01000782.1-marine-metagenome-genome-assembly--contig:-NODE-782-length-40048-cov-4.988367_pt1 | contig 40048 bp, 39 predicted proteins | sample MGYA00248635_ERZ508505 | MGnify/ENA primary metagenome ERZ508505 (study PRJEB26176, sample SAMN06267871) | marine metagenome | isolation source: Saanich Inlet, British Columbia, Canada | place: Pacific... | reverse complement strand
CAGCGCCCATAACCGTCGCCCGCGCCAAACGCATCGCATCATCAGGGGTCAAACCCAAACCCGTGCCCGCATTCGCCATTGCTTCAACCAAATGAAAAACATAAGCGGGTCCAGAACCACTCAATGCCGTAACAGCATCGAGACTATTCTCATCACCCACCCATAATGTCTCGCCAACAGCCCCCATAAGCGATGTCGCAATATTACGATTTTCGTGACCAACATCTTCACTTGCAAATAAAGCAGTTATGCCCGCACCAATTGCGGCAGGCGTATTGGGCATGGTTCGGACATAGGAACAAGGCTGCGCGCATAAATCACGAATTTTATAGAGGGTAATACCGGCCATTAGCGACAGAATAAGCGTGTCTTCACCAATCACTGCTTTTAGTTGCGGCAAAATATTATCTGCCATTTGCGGCTTCACAGCCAAAACAATAACGCGATGACGGGACGTTGTGGAAAGATCGACCTTAACCCCCAAAGCTAAAAGCTCCGCCGAAGGGTTTGGCTCTTGCACTGTCACAGCATTTTTAGGAAGCCCATCTTCAAGCCAGCCCTGTAATAAGGCCAGACCCATTCTTCCGCCACCAACAAGCAGCAATCGCCCATCGGTACCAAGAAGATGTGAGAGACTAGGCATCGCCGCGTGTTTCAAACATGCAGCCTTCGAGCGCTTCACGCGGAGAATGGCCAGCCCAAATCAAATATTGAAAAGCAGGGAAGAAACGTTCGCAGGTGTCGACGCCATGCTCAATCAACTCATCGCATTGGTGCTCAGACAAAACACCATTGCTGACAAGCAAGGTTGTCCGAAACAGAATTGCACCGTCGGAGGACCAAATATCAAAATGTCCCATCCATAATTGCTCATTAATGAGAGCGAGTAACTCATGTACATGTTGACGCTTATTTTCTGGAACACGCATGTCAAACACACAAGCGACGTGTAAACCACCTAAATCTGGCCGCCAGCTAATCGCAAGGTGATAGTCACAATGCGTTCCATTAATGCAAAGGTTGAGATCATCCTCTGTGCCGCGCTCGCACGGCCACTCGCGGTGTGCCGCTATGCTCTCGAACAAATCAATAGGATGGTCGATGGTGAAATCATCAGCATAAGCTGTTTGCATCACACGGCCTTTCTTCGCAATAGACACAACATTTAGTGTGTGAGTTTTTCTCAACACACTAAAACAGTGACTGATTCATGATTTGGATAAAAGGTATTTGTCTAAAAGACAGTCGTTTTCTTGGGAAAACATTTTAATCAGGTGGATAACCCCACAATAAAATATTTTACCCTAGTTTTTGAGTGCGTCCAACTCAGCACGCAGTTTTTCAACCAGCGACACAAGCGCATCAAACTCATCACGCGTGACGACGCCCTTTTGGCTTAAAAATGATTCGAGATGCGCGCCGACAACATTATCAATTTCATCACGCGCTGCTTGTACGGCAACGCCAGCCCCCGTTAAAAGGCGGGTCACATCATCAACGATTTTTGCTTTCGTATCACTCATGGCCACAGACTGCGTCAGTGTGTATGATATATCAATAGAAAAATGCATATTTGATTGGAAGTTTTATGCAATTCCCGAACATCGACCCTATTGCCTTTGAAATTGGCCCCTTCATTTTGCGCTGGTACTCCTTGGCTTATATGGTCGGCTTTCTTTTTGGCTGGCGCTACCTGATTGCTTTGGCACATAGACCCGCCTTATGGGGCGGACAAGTGCCTTACAACCCCGAGCATGTCGAAAATTTTGTGCCCTGGATTACTCTTGGCGTTATTTTAGGAGGGCGTTTGGGATATGTATTTTTTTACAATACAGATTACTACCTCGCCAATCCAAGCGAAATATTCGCTATATGGCAGGGGGGCATGTCATTTCATGGCGGCCTGATTGGGGTCGGGCTAACAACTTATATCTTCACGCGATATTATAAGCTCTCATTTATATCATGGAGTGACCTTATGGGGGCATGCGCGCCAGTAGGTCTTTTCTTGGGTCGCATTGCTAACTTCATTAATGGCGAGCTTTGGGGACGCACTTCTGATGTTCCTTGGGCGATTATCTTTCCTGGTGCCGGCGACCTCCCGCGGCACCCATCGCAACTCTATGAAGCAGGTCTTGAAGGCCTGCTCCTCATGTTGGTCGTCACCACCCTGATTTTAAAATATAAAGCCCTCACCAAACCAGGGTTAATTTCTGGGGTATTTATATTTGGTTACGGCCTGTCCCGTTTTATCGTTGAATTTGTGCGCGAGCCAGATGGGCACCTTGGGTTCATTATTGGAAACTTCTCAATGGGCCAATTATTGTCATTGCCGCTCTTGATACTTGGCCTTTTCCTCATTGGACGCGCCATGCGAAACGCAAAATGACACCTCTCGACGCCCTTATTCGCAAGCGCATATTAAATGACGGTCCTATGCGACTGGACCAATTTATGGAAATCGCTTTAAGCGATATAGATCACGGATACTATACAACGCGCGCACCCATTGGTGCTCCCAAGGTCAATGGCGGTGACTTCACGACTGCGCCAGAAATTAGTCAAGTTTTTGGAGATATGCTTGGCCTTTGGCTCGTTGATTTGTGGCAACGCATGGGCGCACCAACGCTGTTACATCTTGCAGAATTAGGGCCAGGTCGCGGCACATTGGCAAGCGATATAGCCCGTGTCCTCGAAAAATTTGGTGCAGATAAAGCCATTCGCCAACATTTAGTTGAGATCAGCCCGACGCTCACTCAAGCCCAAAAGGAAAAATGCCCCAAGGCCAAGCACCATTTAACAATCGACACTCTCCCGCAAGATTCCCCCATTATCATTATCGCCAATGAATTTTTTGATGCTTTGCCTATTCGCCAATATAAGCAGCATCTCGGCAATTGGCTTGAATGCTATGTCATCGTCGATAGCCAAGACGCCCTAAGCTTTGAATTTCTCCCAACGACAGAGCACCCTTTTTTGACACCCACTGATGTGAGTGCGGGAGATATAATAGAAGATTGTCCAGCAGCGCAGTCAATCCTTAGACATTTATGCTTGCGCCTCAGCGCCCAAGGCGGCTGCTTCCTCACATTCGACTATGGCAGCGAAACTGCCGGAACAGGGGACACACTGCAAGCGATGAAGGCGCATCAATATGCAGACCCACTGCGTGAAGTTGGACTATGTGACCTTACAAGTCATGTTCATTTTTCCGCACTCACCCATATAGCAAAACAAGAAGATGTAACGGTCTATCAAACACTGAAACAAGGAGCGTTTTTACAACATATTGGCATTGACCAACGCACCCAGAACTTAATGAAAGAAAACCCTTCACGCATTGCCCAATTGCAAGCCGAACGCGACCGCCTCATCGCGCCAAATCAAATGGGCGCACTGTTTAAAGTTTTTGCTATTGCCAACAAAAATATGCCAAACTTGGCTGGACTGGAACCAATCAAATAATAACAAAATAACAAAGAGGGCGTCATGTCTAAGACAAACAAACATTCAGATTCTAAGATTGCAATCGGCTCATCATTGCTCGATCATATTCCACATGGGTTCTTCACACGTAATGGAGGTGTCTCTAAGGGCATCTATAGCACACTAAACCTCGGCCTAGGATCAAGGGACGAACCGCAATTGGTTTTAGAAAATCGCGAACGCGTCAGAGCCCATATCGGCGCCGATAAGGTCATAATCCCGCATCAAATTCACAGCAATATTTGCCATACGATACGATCATCAGAGGATATGATAACTCCCCTTGAAGGAGATGCTTTGGTCACACGGTGCCCTAAGATCACAATTGGTATTTTGAGCGCTGATTGCACACCAATATTATGTGCTGATTTAAAAAATGGGGTCGTCGGAGCGGCACATGCTGGCTGGCGCGGCGCAACGGGTGGTGTAATTCAGTCAATGATTGACGCCATGTGCGAAGAAGGCGGAGACAGAAAAGAAATTCTGGCAGCGATAGGCCCCTGCATCCAAATGCCCAATTATGAAGTTGGCGAAGAATTTTATGACAATATTTGCTCACAACATAAACATGCGACGCAATTTTTTGAGCGGCACAAAGAGACCCAAAATTGGCATTTTAACCTATCGGCTTTTTGCGCTGATGCCCTCGTTAAATGCGGGGTCACGGCTCAGACCTTACCGAACTGTACCTATAGCGAAAAGGATCAATTCTTTTCCTACCGACGCAACCAACATCAAAATGAACCCGATTACGGGCGGCAAGGCTCTTTTATCATGTTGCCTTAACCCTTACACGCGCCTAAGCGTCTAGCCCATACGCCACAAAGCTTTTTCTGAGCTAGCCCGCTTATTTGGTTAATTATCTTAGTGGCTTCGACACTATACGAATTACTATTTTCGGGGATAAACCGATATGATGTTTGCGCGAATCTCTGACCTTTGTTACAGAAAATGATAGGAGGACAGGAATCATGAAGTTAATAGCAGGAAATAGCAATTTGCCTTTGGCAACTGCAATGAGTGACTATCTTGACATTCCGCTATCACAAAGCGTCGTCAAACGGTTTGCTGATATGGAAGTTTTCGTAGAGATACAAGAGAATATGCGCGGGCAAGACGTTTTTATCGTGCAATCAACTTCATTTCCTGCCAATGACCACTTAATGGAACTCCTCATCATTATCGACGCTCTTCGGCGCTCTTCAGCACGTCGCGTCACAGCTGTCTTGCCCTATTTTGGATATGCTCGCCAAGACCGTAAGCCTGGACCGCGAACACCTATTTCGGCCAAACTTGTTGCTAATCTAATCGAAGCCGCCGGCGCTGATCGGGTTATGACCATGGACTTACATGCTGGCCAAATACAAGGCTTCTTTGACATACCCGTAGATAACTTATTCGCTGCGCCTGTTTTTGTAAGCGATATCTCAGAACGGTTTAAAGGGCGTGACTTGATGGTCGTCTCACCCGATGTTGGGGGTGTTGTGCGCACGCGGGCTTTAGGAAATCGCATCGGTGCTGACCTCGCGATCGTTGATAAACGCCGTGAGCGCGCTGGGGTTTCTGAAGTGATGAATATTATTGGTGATGTAAATGGCCGCGACTGTCTTCTGGTAGATGATATTGTGGATAGTGCTGGGACATTGTGCAATGCCGCTTCTGCGCTGATTGATGCCGGTGCAAGCTCTGTTTCTGCCTATGTCACCCATGGCGTATTATCAGGCGAAGCCATTAATCGCGTTAACCAATCGAAACTCGAACATCTGCTCGTGACGGATAGTATCCAACCACGCCCAGAAATGCTTGCTTCGTCCAAGTTTCAAATTATTCCAATTGCAAATTTACTCGCTGAAGCTATTAAGCGCACATCTGAAGAACATTCGGTCTCCAGCCTCTTCGATTAAGAACATAATATCTGCTCATTATCCTGGCATTTTTCTGCTTTAGGATTGAGTTTTAAGCCCTCCAAGGCTATAACCGCCCTGCAATTGCTTTGCACCCTTGGAGGAAAGCATTGTCACGCAGGTATGTTACCTGTGATGTCACGCCAGATTTGGAGATTAAAATGGCTGAAATTTATAAATTAACCGCTGAAACGCGGGAACGAGCCGGTAAGGGGGTCGCTCGTGCATTACGTCGTGAAGGTAAAGTGCCTGCGATATTGTACGGGAATAAAGAAGATCCTATCGCGCTGAGCTTAACAATTGGTCAATTGAACCGGTTATACAATACAGGCCGTGCACAAAACACGCTTCTCGATATTGAGATCGACGGTAAATCTAACCGTGCGATTGCCCGCGATATTCAGCTTGATCCTGTCCGTGACACGATCATTCACGCTGACTTCTTGCGCTTGGGTAAAGGCGCGAAAGTAACCGTTGAGGTTGCCGTAAACTTTATTAATGACGAAATTGCACCAGGCATTAAGCGTGGTGGTGTCTTGAACATTGTGCGCTATAATATCGAACTTGATTGCCCAGCAGACAATATTCCAGATGAAATTGTTGTCGATCTTGCCAATGCTGATATTGGCGACAGTATCCATATTTCAGCTGTTCCATTACCTGAAGGTGCAAAACCAACTATTCAGGATCGTGACTTCACTATCGCAACCATCGCCGCTCCTGCGGGCATGTCTGATGATAGCGACGAGAGTGAATCTGATGACGGAGAAGAGCAAGCAGCGGATCAAGCTAGCGATTAGGTCTCGGTTTGTCTTCGCAAACAACGCTTTTAATGGTTGGCCTCGGTAACCCCGGGGCCAAGCATGAAAGACAAAGACACAATGTTGGCTTTATGGCAATTGATGCTATTGCACACCGTTTCAACGCACCAAATTTTCGAGAAAAAAACCAAGGCCTCGTAAGTGAAATTGAGGTGAATGGAAGAAAGATTATTCTCGTTAAACCTCAAACTTTCATGAACCGAAGCGGAATTTGCGTTGGGCCATTTAAGTCTTTCTATAAATTAGACTTAAGTAATATTATTGTTTTTTATGATGAACTAGACCTTGAAGCCGGTAAATTCCGTCTTCGTCAAGGCGGTGGGCTCGCCGGACATAATGGTCTAAGATCACTTAAAGAACACATTGGAAATGACTTTAAACGCGCGCGTATCGGGATCGGTCATCCCGGTGACAAAGAGCGTGTTCTTGGCCATGTGTTAGGTGATTTTAGTAAATCCGAGACATGGGTTCCGTGCATGCTCGACGCCCTCGCCGATCATATAGAATTACTCGCCAGCGGCAGTGATGCCAGTTACCAGAATAAAGTCGCGATCGCCATGCAATCATGGAAGTCCGCGCAAGACGAATAGAAAAGGATAAAGTTATGGGCTTTCGTTGCGGTATTGTCGGATTACCTAATGTTGGAAAATCCACCCTTTTCAACGCGTTAACACGAACAGCTTCGGCACAAGCCGCAAATTTCCCATTTTGTACCATTGAGCCCAATATTGGTGACGTCGCCGTCCCCGATGAACGCATCGATAAACTCGCCGCCATCGCCAATTCAGCACGCATTTTACCAACGCGGCTTAGCTTTGTTGATATTGCAGGCCTCGTACGTGGTGCCTCAAAAGGCGAAGGCTTGGGCAATCAGTTTCTTGCAAATATTCGTGAAGTCGATGCCATTGCTCATGTATTAAGATGTTTTGAAGATGACGATATTACACATGTCGAAGGACGAATAGACCCTATCAGTGATGCCGAAACTGTAGAAACAGAGCTCATGCTGGCCGATTTAGAAAGTACAGAAAAACGTGCTGCTAATTTACGTAAGCGCGCATCAAGCAAGGACAAGAAAATTCTTGATGAGCTTGAGCTTATAGAGTTAGCGCTTGCTTGCCTGCAAGACGGGAAAGCCGCACGCCAAGCTGATATCCCAAAAGGACGCGAGCAAGACTTCAGAAATTTACAATTACTGACAGCAAAACCTGTTCTCTATGTGTGCAATGTTGAAGAGAGCTCTGCCAGTCAAGGCAATAGCCTCTCTGCTAAAGTTGCCGAAATGGCAGCCCGTCAGGGCGCGCAGTCAGTCGTTATTTCAGCACGTATAGAAGAAGAGCTGTCGCAACTCGATGATGAAGAGCGTCTCGAATATCTTGGTAGTCTGGGCCTTGAGGAGCCAGGTTTAAACCGACTTATCCGAAGCGGTTATGCCCTTTTAGACCTTATCACATATTTTACTGTTGGCCCCAAAGAAGCCCGTGCTTGGACAATTACCAAAGGCACAAAAGCCCCCCAAGCTGCGGCCGTTATTCATACAGATTTTGAACGCGGTTTCATTCGCGCAGAAACAATTGCTTATAATGACTATATCGCACTCAATGGCGAAACTGGTGCACGAGATGCCGGCAAGCTACGCCAAGAGGGCAAGGAATATTTAGTACTCGATGGCGATGTGTTGCACTTCAAATTTAACGTCTAATCAATCATCAGGCGCTTAAACCAAAGGCGCCTATCGAGAACAAAAAAAGCCAGCGTTTCGCTGGCTTTTTTATTTAATTTGAAATCACTAAAGAAATTAGTGCTGGTCTGCCCAAATTTTCCGCATTGAGAAATAGAGAAGTCCGGCAAAGATCGCTAGATAGATCAACACCATAACACCTGCACGCTTGCGTGCTTCGAGTTCAGGCTCAGCTGTCCAATTCAAGAAGGTAACAACATCGTGAGCCATTTGCGCCAAAGTGGCAGGTGTGCCGTCTGTATACTCGACCATATCGTCATATAGAGGCTGTGCCATAGCGATGGCGCCACCGGCCATATAGGGATTATAGTAAAGCCCAGAACGCATCTCGACACCTTCAGGTGCATCTTCATAGCCCGTAAGCAAAGCATAAACATAATCAGGGCCACCAGAGCGCGCTTTGTTGATCAAAGACAAATCAGGTGGGTAAGCCCCGCCATTCGCCGAGCGAGCTGCATTTTCATTCGGAAACGGTGAAATAAAGCGGTCTTTTGGCAATCCAGGGCGCTCGAACATATCACCATAAGCGTCTGGTCCATCCTGAACCATATATCCAGCAGCAATGGCTTTGACCTCAGCGTCAGAAAACTCAGGACCACCCTCTTGTGACAAGTTACGGAAAGACACATATTCCATGCCATGGCAACTTGCACAGACTTCCTTGTAAACTTTGTAACCACGGCGCAAAGCGTCTCGATCATATGTGCCAAAGGGGCCAGCAAAACTCCATTCTTGAGCTGCAGGCTGTTTTTCACCTCCAGCAGCCTGAACAGGATCAGTTGCACCAAGAGCCAAAACCATGAAGCTCATCAAACCAATGTTTTTAAGTATAGTATTCATGTTTTTATCCCCTCAAGCTCGCTATTCCGCAGCCTGTACGTTTGGTTGAGCGACATCACCTAAAACGGAGTCTGAGATGCTCTGCGGTACATTCTTGGGTTTCTCAACAACACCTAAGATCGGCAGAATAACCAAGAAATGTGCGAAGTAATAAACGGTCGCAATTCGCGCCATGATAACATACGAACCCTCAGCAGGTTGTGCACCCAAATAGCCCAAGAACAAGCAGTTAATGATGAAGAGAATGTAGAATTGTTTAAACAATGGACGGTACCGACCAGAACGCACCTTTGATGTGTCCAACCAAGGCAACAAGAACATGACGAAAATTGCACCAAACATAAGCACAACACCGCCAAGTTTATCCGGAACTGCGCGCAAAATGGCATAGAATGGCAAGAGATACCATTCAGGCACGATATGCGCAGGCGTCACCAAAGGGTTGGCCGGGATGTAATTATCAGCATGCCCCAAAACATTGGGTTCAAAGAAGATAAAATACGAGAACAAAATCAAGAAGATACTCAGACCAAATGCGTCTTTCACCGTATAATAAGGGTGGAATGGCAATGTGTCCTTCTTTGTCTGAACAGAAATACCGGCTGGATTATTATTGCCAGGCACGTGAAGAGCCCAAATATGCAAAACCACGACGCCCAAAATCAAGAATGGAACAAGATAATGCAATGAGAAGAACCGGTTTAGTGTCGCATTATCGACTGAGAAACCACCCCAAAGCCAAATGGCAACGCTTTCACCAACCAAAGGTATCGCGCCAAACAAATTCGTAATAACAGTTGCACCCCAAAGGCTCATTTGCCCCCAAGGAAGCACATAGCCCATAAAGGCTGCAGCCATCATGAGAATATAAATAATTACGCCCAAAATCCAAAGAACCTCCCGTGGCGCTTTGTATGAACCATAATATAGACCACGGAAAATATGGATATAAACGGCCAAGAAGAACATCGATGCGCCATTTGCATGGATGTAGCGAATAAGCCAACCATAATTAACGTCGCGCATAATGTGCTCGACTGATGCAAAAGCAAAGTCGATATGCGGCGTATAATGCATCGCCAAAATAATGCCTGTGACGATTTGTGTGATCAAACAAAATGTTAGAATACCGCCAAAAGTCCACCAATAGTTCAAGTTTTTAGGTGTTGGGTAATCAACGAAACTGTCATGCGCTAACCGTAGAATTGGCAAGCGCGTATCAAGCCATTTTGTGAAACCTGACTGTGGATTATATGTGCTTTCACCGCTCATGCTTCACGTCTCCTTAACCGACTTTAATGCGAGTATCATTGACGAAATTATAGGGAGGGATCTCCAAATTCTTAGGCGCAGGCCCTTTGCGAATCCGCCCTGACGTATCATAATGAGATCCGTGACACGGACAGAACCAACCGTTAAAATCGCCAGCCTGACCAAGTGGCACACAACCCAAATGTGTACAAATACCAACCATAATCAGCCACTCATCTTTTTGAACGCGCTCCACGTCATTTTGTGGATCAATAAGATTGGCATTATCATCATTGCGTGCTGTCGCAATTTCGCCATCAGTCCGGCGACGGATAAAGACCGGCTTACCACGCCACATCACTGTAATGCTTTGCCCAACATCAACCCCATCCAAATCAACTTCAATCGAGGCCAAAGCCTTAACTGACGCATCAGGATTCATTTGATCGATTAAAGGCCAAACAATACTGGCAGCTCCAACTGCAGCAAAAGCTCCCGTTGCTAAGAAAAGAAAATCCCTACGATTTGGATCGTTTTCAGTCTCTGGCGCAGATGACATAGTGCACTCCGTGATTAGTGATATTTGAATTTCTTATACAGGATATCCTCACCAACGCAAAGGTAGCAATCGCAGAGTATTATATGTGTGGCAGAGTGCCGCAATTTAGAAGAAAAAATGATGCTTTTTGAGGGTCATAGCTTTGTTCAAACACAAGAAATGCGCCCCTCTCCTCTTAAACTAACAAAGAACCCCTCGCCGCTGACATATTTTAGGCAATTTGCAGAAGAACAGGAGAAGAATAAAAGAATCAATTAATCTGATAACCAAGCTGCGACGCCGATATGATGCTTAGCCAATACAACGCCTCTATTTTGATTTTGCTTAAAAGAGATGCAGGCACTCCCCAAGGCCACTAGAACTCATCAAATAATTCTAAGAATTCAGCCCGTCTGGCTTATTGTCAGCTCGGAAGAAGTGCATAGAAGAGCAAAAGCAACCCGAGGCTATTGACCGCATCGCCAGAATTAAACCGATGATGTATTATATTCTAAGATAATAAAGAAGTGAGGGCACGCAACACCATGACAATCGATTTAGAACAAAAGAAAAAACAAGCTTCCGATTGGTTTGCCCAAGTTCAAACCACACTCTGTGAACGTATTGAAGCGCTTGAACCCAATGGCGCCCGTTTTGAACGCAAAGCATGGAAACGCGGTGATGGAACGTTAGACCAAGGCGGCGGCACGATGGCGATGCTCAATGGTGAAACCATTGAAAAAGCAGGTATTCATTTTTCAGAAGTTTATGGTGAATTTTCGCCAGAATTCCGAAAACAAGTCGATGGCGCAGAAGAAGACCCCCGCTTTTGGGCCGCGGGCGTGTCTGTCATTGTTCATCCCAAAAACCCTCATGCGCCAACGGCGCACATGAATACGCGCATGGTGGTTACAACCAAAAATTGGTTTGGCGGTGGCGGAGATTTAACCCCTATGCTCGATGCCGCAAGGCGACAAGACCATGCAGATACAATCGATTTTCATAAATCATACCAAACAGCATGTGATAGACATGACGCATCATATTACGCCACGTTTAAGGATGAATGTGATCGCTATTTTTATCTACCCCACCGAAATGAAACACGCGGCACAGGTGGTATTTTTTATGATCACTTGAACTCTGGCGACTGGGAGGCTGACTTTGCCTTTACCCAAGATGTCGGACGCGCCTTCATTGATATTTATCCAGAAATTATTAAACGCCGCTATCAAACTGAATATGGCCAGGCAGAACGAGAAGAACAGTTAAAACGCCGCGGACGCTATGTCGAATTCAATCTTCTCTATGACCGCGGGACTATGTTTGGGCTTAAAACCGGCGGTAATATAGAGAGCATTTTGTCTTCCATGCCACCGCTCGTCATGTGGCCCTAGCGCCCAGAGGAGAATTTTTAGCCTTTTGGATCGAGGCCCGACACTTGCTCAAGCAGCTGAGCCCGAGTGAGCGTAAAATGTGACCCAACCCATTGGGCCTCAACCATTGTAAAAGCCTCCCCCAAACGTGGCCCTTCAACGAAGCCATGATCCAAAAAATCTTGGCCTGTCAGGGGAAAGACAGGGCGTTGCCAGCTCTTTATTATATCCAAAGTTTTTTGGGCATTGTGAGGCATATCATCATGCGTGACCCAAAGATAAATGAGTTGGTCAATCACAGCGCCTACACCTTTATAGTAACAGAGCTCAAAAAGACGCTCAAGCGACCCCAAAGCATCTAAAACCGATTGCCGGAACACACCATCCCATAATTGTTTTAGGCGCGCTGTCTCAGCATTGGTCAAACACACAGCAGTCCGAAGTTTTGCAACATCCTGCGCCCCTACTAATAAAGCGCCCAACCGAAAAACAGCAACGCCATCCACCTTAATATTGTTGAGTGCGCTTAACTTGCTGACATCGGCAACTTGCTCAACGCACAACATATCGGTCAAGAAACCATATTGTTGAAAAACCACCAATGCGACATCGACATTGGGTAACGCCAAAATTTTAAACAATTCATCGCGTATACGTTCGCGAGACAATGTCGCCAACTGGTCCTTAAACTGCAGACATGCCGCAAGCCCATCTGCGTCAATATCATCCTCTGGGGTCAACTTAAAATGAAACCGGAAAAATCTTAGAATACGCAAGTAATCTTCCTGAATGCGCTGATCGGCCTGACCAATAAAACAAATTTTGCGTTGTTTTATGTCAGACAAACCACTTTGCCCAATAGCTTCAAGCGGATCATAGACATGCCCCAAAGCATCTACATAGAGGGCATTGATGGTTAAATCACGGCGCTTGGCGTCTTCAAGCCAATCATTCGTGAAAGCCACATTGGCGTGACGCCCATCTGTTTCAATGTCTTTACGCAATGTCGTTATTTCAAAAGCATGAACGAGACCTGCCGCATCAAACAAATGAAGTGTAACCGTTCCATGTAACAAACCCGTTGGAATACACGTCACCCCTTTTTGACGACACAAAGCAAGAAGATCTTCAGCGGGCATAGTTGTCGCCATATCAATATCGGGATGGTCTTGACCATCTAATAATGTATCGCGAATGCACCCCCCAACAGCCCGCACAAGATAGCCAGCATCTTCTATTAATTTGAACGCCGTCTGGGTAGCTTCAGCCCGCAACCAATCCGGCATGGGGTTTAATTGCATTGCTTTATGTGAAGCGTTGGATATTTGCTCAGCCCTGCTCATAGAGAACTCAAAGCTTACTCATAATGCCCTGGAACAACTTCACCATTCTCAAATTTCGGCGGCACATAGATCCCCTGAGGTGAACTCGTCGATACCACACGATAATAAATGAGGCTTGAGAGAACCAAAAAAGATCCAATAACAGCGGATATGGCAATATTCCGAATACGCTTTTCAGGAGGGTGTTCTTTATTTAACCATCGCGACCATAAACCCGAAATAATAAACGGCAAGGCAAACAAAAATAAGTTCCAAAGAATAATACGTATCATAACTTTACGTCTCCATTTAAACGGTCGGTCAAATTATGGATCATGCCTGCGGTCGCACCCCATATGTAATAATTATTGTAATGCATCGCATAAAAATATCGATTATGTCCCTCAAATTTCCGCGACTCGATATGATGATTTCTCTCATCTAATATAAAATCTAATGGCACTTCAAAAATATCAGAGACCTCATTTTGCTCAATCTCAAACGAAAAACCATCCTTAACAAAACCTAAAACCGGCAAGACCCTGTATGCCGTGCCAGTTTGATAACTATCAAGCGCTCCAATCAGTTCAACATAATCGGGATGAATACCAATTTCTTCATGAGTCTCGCGTAAGGCGGCATGCCCAGGTGTTGGGTCGCTGGGCTCAATTTTTCCGCCCGGAAACGCCACTTGCCCAGAGTGTTTTGGTAAATGCGAGGCGCGAACAGTCAAAATCATGTGTGGACCTGAGGGACGCTCGACAATGGGCATGAGAACCGCCGCAGGCTTTAATGAAAGGCTGATTGGATCAAGTTTGTTTAAGGAGTGGTCGCCATGGTCTGCATCCCCAAACATTAACTCGTCAACAGTAGGAATGTCAGGATTAATGACCGAACTTAACAATGATCGATATCCACGCACGTTAAAGTTCCAGCTCGTCAGCAGGCATCATCGGGAAAAACACACCATCACTCCATACACCAAAGTGACCCTCATGCGTTGATCCAAGATTAACCAGATCATAGAATACGGGGCGATTGATGCGCGCCTCCAACCGCGCCCGAATATGCACATAGGGGGCGGGGGTTTGTGTTTCAGGGTCAATAACAAATCGAAGCGGATGGGCCTCACTGGCCTCTACATGGTCGCCAACATTTGTCGAAAAACGAATGATTTGATCAGTGCCCTGACCCAAAACAGTCATGGCAATCGCAATAAAAGGTGCATCTTCAACTTCAACGCGAATTTTTTCTGCGGGCGTAACAAGATAATATTCTCCATCATCATCAAACCTGAGGATGGTCGAAAAAAGATCCACGAGCTTTTGGCGCCCAATAGGCGAGCCAGCATAGGACCATTGTCCATCATAGGCGATTTTAAGCCCAATATCGCCGCAATAATCAGGCTCCCAAAGGTGCACTGGCGGTATTACGCGTTGCTTTGGAGTTGCGCCCTGCTCCTGTCCAGTTTGACTGGCTTTTTGTGCAGCATTGACAATATGCCCAAGGCCCATAGCGACAACATCATCTGACATTTGCATCTCCTCTTATTGTTTTAATATAATGCAATTAAGTCAAAAGATAAGACGCTGGAACAACACGACCATGAAATTCCGATGCAGGTATCTGATGTGACCTTACCAAAAGACGCTCACGATCAACCGGTCCAGGCAAGGAGACCTGCTCGGATATAACCCCAAACCCTGCCCGACGGTAATAAGGCTCATCCCCTACTAATAAAACAGGCTGTGGCATGCGCTCATCTATAACGCTCAAGGCATGCGCCATTAAAGTTTGACCATAACCTTTGCCTTGATCAACAGGCCGCACGGCCAAAGGTCCTAACAAAAGTGCAGGCACATCGCCAATTAACAGCGGCCAAAAACTGATGGATGCGCGCAAATGATCCGCCTCATCCAGCATGACGAAACAGGCCTCATCAATCTTATGATTATGTTCACGCAAACGCTCAGCAGTACGCGCATAACGACCAGAGCCCATCGATTGATCGAGAAGGTCTGAAATGGCAGTATCCCAAGTGGGGCAATAAGGTAAGATGGTCATGAATAAGTTCCCTGTAAATCTAATCGAACATCGCGCAGTAGCGCACTGACGGCGTCGCCGTCAGATTTTTCGTCGATAATCAGATCTCAGGTGTCTCATCAAAATTCCCAATAGCATTTTATGTTTTGGATAGGTCACGCCATCCTTAAAATCTCGCTAACATGTTTAACCGCCTTGGTCTATTAAAATCAGAAGATCAAACCAATCAGGATCATTAGCTAACTTAGGAAATAGTATTAAAGAGGTAAAGATTATAACACAAATATAATCCCAGTGCGATCAAGCCTTCGCGGCGAGATAAAAATGCGCCCGATCGTAAGAAGTAAAGCATGACTGCACTCGATGCCAGCATGACCCAGATATCACGACCAGCAATTTCAGCCGAAATAGATAATGGACCAATGGCCGCCGCGGCGCCCAGAATAAGCAAAATATTAAAGATATTACTACCAATTACATTGCCGACTGCAACGGCAGCATGACCGCGAAGCGCCGCAATAATAGAGACCACAAGCTCAGGCAATGATGTCCCAACAGCGACAACCGTTAAACCAATCACAGCCTCACTGACACCAATAAAAGTTGCGATATCGACAGCACCTATAATAAGTAGGTCGGCACCCCAAACAACACCACCAAGGGCAATAATCATCAGCGGCACATTTAAGATGAGTCCACCGGGTAAAACATGCTCAACATCCTCGACCTCAGGCTCATCGCCTGACCGCACTTGCACAAAAACGATAATGCCCAAAATCAATAACATGCCAATGCCAAAAGAGCGCGGCACATCTCCAAGGAAACTAATACCAACGAGGAAAAGCGTTGCACCAATCATAAAAGCACCATCACGGCGAATAGTCTGAAGGTCGCAAACAAATGGACTAATCACAGCGGCAGCCCCTAAAACAAGCAAGACATTTGCAATATTGCTGCCCACAACATTGCCCACAGCGATATCCGATTGCCCTGATGTGACCGCTTGAAGAGAAACCATAAGCTCCGGTAAAGATGTACCAAAAGCAACAATAGTTAAGCCTATCGCCATAGGAGATATATTTAGGCGCGAGGCAACAGTAATTGCACTCCGCACAAACACTTCGCCTGCGCCAGCCAAGAGCACAAGACCGGCAATAACAGAACCCATTGCTATAAACATAATCACCGCCCACTCATTGATATAAGGAATTTGAATATAGATTTACATAAACTAAAAAATCCGAATTCCACACTATCTCAATTTGTGAATAAAAAATATGATATTTGGAGGTTTGACGACCGTAATATGTCTTTTTTTGTAAAATTGGATAAACTAGGACTTGTATTCGCTAGCTGTTTTAGTCAAGAATTTAGCTGCGTAACTTAATTCTTGGGGAGAGAAACATGCAGTGGAATTTTGGGGATATTTTAGACACGATTATACCGCTAATGCCAGAGGGGCATCCCGCACTCATCCATGATGAGCGCGTCATCACATGGCAAGAATTAGATAAACGCAGTAATAATCTTGCGCGCAATATGCTCGAACACGGCGCTGTTTATGGCGACAAGGTCGGCTTCTACATGCGTAACCGCCCCGAATATACAGAAACACTCGCCGCATGCTTTCGGGCGCGCTTGGCGCATGTCAATGTAAACTACCGTTATGTCGCCGACGAGGTGCATTACATCTTTGATAATTCTGATGCAACTGTGGTCGTTTATGGCGCAGAATTTAGAGATAATATTCTGCAACTCATGGACCGACTACCCAAGGTAAAATTATGGATTGAAGTTGACGGAACAGAAGATAAGCCAGCAGGCGTCATTGGCTATGAAACGTTAACCACAAACGGAAATGGCGAAAACCTTGGCATTGAGCGCTCAGGATCGGACCTTCTTTTACTCTATACCGGCGGCACCACTGGCATGCCCAAAGGGGTGATGTGGGAACACCATAATTTACGCGAAGCACAAACGCTGACATTGCGCGCCCTAGGCGATGTACCTGAAACCTATGACGAGTTGATTGATTTCTTAAAATCACAAGGCACTGGAGAAACCTTTATTCCCGCCTGCCCGCTCATGCATGGAACTGGCCTCTTCACAGCCATGAACGCACTGATGATGGGCGGCACAATTGTTACTCTTAATGCTGCATCACTCGACCCAGTCGAATTATGGGAAACAGTGGAGCGCCGCAAGGTCAATAATATGGCGATTGTTGGTGACGCTTTTGCAAAACCAATGCTCCAAGAGCTTGAGAAGAATCCAGGAAAATATAATCTTGAAAGTCTCGGCGGAATGATTTCTTCAGGCGTTATGTGGAGCATGGAAATTAAACAAGGCCTTATTAAGCACATTCCCCAAATTATCCTAGCCGATAGTTTTGGCTCTTCTGAAGCGATTGGCTTTGGATCATCTCTCACAATGAAAGATATGCCTGTTAAAACAGCTGAATTCAAAACCAATGAATATTGCAAAGTATTTGATGAAAACGATGTCGAGATCCCATGGGGTAGTGACAAGCCGGGCTTTATTGCTTTTGGCGGCCCTGTTCCACTTGGCTATTATAAAGATGAAGCAAAAACAGCTAAAACATTTAAAATGATCGGCAACCACCGCTATTCCATCCCGGGTGATTATTGTTTGGTTGCTGAAGATGGCACACTGACCCTGCTCGGGCGCGGCTCCGTCTGCATTAATTCCGCGGGTGAAAAGATCTACCCAGAAGAAGTCGAAGAAGCCCTTAAACTTCATGATAGTGTTGATGATGCATTGGTTGTTGGGGTCGCTGATGAAAAATGGGGCCAAGCCGTAACGGCTGTGGTGACATTGGTTGATGGCGCGACACTCGACGAAGATGAGCTCAAAGCATTCACAAAATCCAAGCTAGCAGCTTATAAAACACCAAAGCATATTTTGACGGATGGCCCTCCCTTTAGAGCTCCCAATGGTAAGGCTGACTATAAATCCGTAACGGCATTTGCTATTGAGCAATTAGCAAATCGAGCCTAACGCTTTCGCATCCGCCAAGGATAAGGGCGAGTCATTGTATATAAGTGAGTGATGATGGATCATAAAAAAAGTGTTGCCGTTTTCGGCATAACGGGCGCAGATTTCATTCCGCTCATTCAAAATAGCCTTCCCGAATGGGATGTCATTGGCTGGACAAATGCCGATGGTGAGGCATTGCGTGACGAAATTATCAGCAAAGCAGAGGCTGCTGTTGTCAGCCCCGACTTTGTGCTGACACCAGGTAACTTTGGCGCTCTCATGCTTGGCCAAAACCTAAAGCTGATTTGTCAGCCCTGGGTTGGCGTTGATTGGATTGACCCTGCGCAATTGCCCAAAGACCTTATTTTTTGCAATGCCAGTGGACACGCAGCACCGATTGCTGAATATGTGATGGCTGCAATCCTCAATCAGGCAACAGAAATCAACACACTATCTCATAATTTAAAAACCAAAGGGGACTGGTCCCGTGGCGGGCGCAATACGTCTCTTGAAGCGTTTCATAATGATGTGGCACGTAAAACGATTGGCCTTATCGGTTATGGCGAGATCGCGCAAGCTGTTGCTAAGCGCGCAGAGGCCTTTGATATGAATATCATTGCCGTCGCACGATCTTCCCGCAATGAAACACCGGCTCCTTTATCATGGATCGGAACCCGCTCTGACCTTGATCGTCTATGCCAAGAGAGTGATTATATTGTTTTGACATGTGACCTCAATGAGGAAACCCAAGACATGATCGGGGCTGCTCAATTTGCAGCCATGAAACCGAATTGCCATATTATTAATGTCGCACGCGGCGAAGTGATTGAAGAAGAATCTTTTTTTAATGCGCTTGCAAATAAAACCATAGCCGGGGCGACGATTGATACATGGTATCGATACCCGACGGATGTGACAGTCCCCGAAGAAGACCCTGACCGCGGTGGCATATTTCGGGGCTCGCGGTTTGATTTTCTTAGCCTAGACAATGTCACGGCCACGCCACATGCCGCAGCCCACACCAAAGGGGCCGATTATGGGCGATATGTTTCAGTATCTGAGAGCCTACAAAGCTATGCAAAAGGTGAAACAATCAAACGTCACGTCATTACCGGGACCGGCGGCGAATAAAAGGGTCGCATCAAGCTGGGTTTCTCAGCGCGAGGACGTACCCAAGACAAAATATGCGACCCAATGCCGCTCTCATTAAATATTGAATAAAAAATGTGCTGACTTGTTATTCGTTGGTAACGCGCTAAACTATGGGCTTAAGAAATTATGGAGTTTATCATGGATGCTTTAGAACAATTTCGCACAGAAACACGTGCATGGCTTGAAGAGAACTGCCCAGAATCAATGCGCACACCAATGCCGGAGCGCGAAATGCCGTGGGGCGGGCGTAATGCACATTTCCCGAACCCTGACTCTAAACTATGGCTAGACCGTATGGCGGCTCGCGGCTGGACTGCGCCAACATGGCCAGCAGAATATGGCGGTGGCGGGCTCGACAAAGCGCAAGATAAAATTCTTAAAGAAGAATTAGCACGCATCCAGGCACGCCCTGCACTCACCAGTTTTGGTGTATGGATGCTTGGGCCAGCACTTCTTGAATTTGCAAGTGAAGAACAAAAGAAAAAATACCTACCTCAGATCGTGCGTGGGGAAATTCGCTGGTGCCAAGGATATTCTGAGCCAGGAGCCGGATCTGATCTGGCCGGGCTTCAAACGCGTGCAGAAGATAAAGGTGACCACTATTTGGTCAACGGCCAAAAAGTGTGGACATCCTACGCTGACAAATGCGACTGGATTTTCTGCCTTGTGCGCACAGACACCAGCGTTAAGCATGATGGTATTTCATTCCTTTTGATCGATATGGATAACCCAGGTGTTGAGGCACGTCCGATTAAACTCATTTCTGGAGCCTCCCCGTTTTGCGAGACATTCCTCACGGATGTAAAAGTGCCAAAAGAAAACTTAGTTGGCGAGCTCAACAAAGGGTGGACCATTGCCAAGCGCCTTCTTGAGCATGAGCGCACCATGATCTCCTCCATGAATATGGGGGCTGGTGCAGCATCTATGGGCGGTATGGAAGTCATGGCTAAAGAAAACTTTGGTGAAGCCAATGGCAAGATTGCTAATCCAACTGTTCGTGACGCCATTGCACATCATAAAATGGACCAACACGCGTTTGGCTTGAGCCTGCGCCGAAGTGCAGAACAAGCAAAAGCAGGGCAAGGTCCTGGTGCGGCAGCTTCCATGTTTAAATATTATGGAACTGAGTTGAACAAACGCCGCTTTGAACTTCTTCTTGATGTCATGGGCACGCAAGCGCTTGGCTGGGAAGGTGATGGCTTTGATGGTCGTGAACTTGCTGTTACGCGTTCATGGCTCCGTTCAAAAGGTAACTCGATTGAAGGCGGCACATCAGAAGTTCAATTAAACGTTATTTCAAAACGCGTGCTCGGTTTACCCGAAGCCAAAAAAGCCTAATCGGCGGATAAGTTTTAAGGAGATTTCTATGGCCTTCGTATTAACCGAAGAACAAAACATGTTGCGTGACATGGCCGCCCAATTCTTTTCTGAGCAAGTGCCGACCGCAAATTTACGTAAAATACGCGATGAAAATAGCCCCGATGGCTATGACAAAGCGGTTTGGGAACAAATTGTCGAGCTTGGATTTGCCGGTATCTTGATCCCTGAAAATTATGGCGGAACGGGTTTTGGTCCGACTGGCCTTGGTATCGTTATGGAAGAGGCCGGCAAAACACTGGCGGCAACTCCATTGTTTTCAACATCTTGCCTTGGCGCTGGCTTAATTTTAGAGCTTGGAAACGAAGAGCAAAAGCAATCACTACTTCCAAAAGTTGCTGATGGTTCGCTCCTGCTCGCGCTAGCCCTTGAGGAAAGCGCACATCACCGCCCAACGTCAATTGCTACAACAGCAAAAAAAGACGGCGATAGCTTTGTTATTTCAGGTGAAAAAACATTCGTGCTCGATGGCCATATTGCGAATAAACTGATTGTTGTTGCCCGCACAAGCGGAGACAAAGACGATGCACAGGGCATTAGCCTCTTTTTGGTTGATGCAAATACACCTGGTATTAGCCTGAATAGAACATTGATGGTTGATAGTCGCAATGCAGCCAATATTACCTTAGATGCTGTTAAAGTTCCGGCGAGCAACCTGCTTGGCGACCTTGGCGGGGCGTCTATAAGCCTTGAAAAAGTCTTAGATTTAGGCCGCATCATCATTTCCGCGGAAATGCTAGGTGGCGTTGAAACCGTCTTTGACACAACGCTCCAATATTTAAAAGATCGCAAGCAGTTTGGTGAAATTATTGGGACTTTTCAGGCTCTACAACACCGCGCCGCTGAGATGTTTTGCCAAATTGAGATTGCCCAATCTGTTGTTCTCGATGGTCTAGCCGCCTTGGAAGAGAACCGAAATGACGTTCAACGTGCTGCCAGTTTGGCAAAAGCGCGCTTATCTGAAACAGCGAGATTGATCACCAATGAGGGTGTTCAAATGCATGGTGGCATCGGCATGACCGATGCTGTTGATGTCGGTCTTTTCATCAAACGCGCGCGCGTTCAAGCCCAAACGCTTGGAGATGCAAATTTTCACACCGATCGTTATGCCACACTAGGGTCTTATTAAGTAAAAAATCACTTATCTGACTTATGTATCTCGACATATGGCTTGAGAAAAGTTAATTTTGGCAAAACATTTGAGGGATCTCATGACGGATAAAATCGAACAACCTGAACGTATCACTGTCCTTGCTAGGGACTTTACGCCTGCAGCGATGGAATTTCATCGCCGCAATATGAGCGCACGCGGATATCGGATGGAAGGTCAAATTACGGCCCGACGCTTCATGATGATTGAAGGTGTTGAGGAACCTAAAGACCTTTTCGAAGGGGAAGAAATGTATTCTGTTACCTTCGTACGCAAGGAAGCGACCGAGTAATACTCCAAATCAACTGCATAGCGGGCCTTTTGAATGCGGCAACTGCGGCAATTTTGCCCTTTTGGGTGTTTTAGGGCTGTTTTTCTGGGCTTTTTGGATTTGCAGTGCTATATCAATGAGACAGTTTTGAGCTTTAGCAATGGTAAGTTGATCAGAAAATGACTGATATATACGAGCAACATTTTGCGTCGGCCTTACAAGCTCTTAAAGATGAAGGCCGTTACCGCGTATTTACCAACCTCGCCCGTCAAGCGAAGCAATTTCCGCGCGCCATTGATTATACCTCAGGTGAACCTCAAGATATCATAGTTTGGTGTTCGAATGATTATCTTGGCATGGGCCAAAATGACTCCGTTATGGATGCCATGAAAAACGCGATTGATCAGCTCGGCGCTGGCGCAGGTGGCACGCGCAATATTTCTGGCACCCACCACCTCATGGTTGAGCTCGAAAAGGAACTTGCCGACCTCCATAAAAAAGAAGCGGCTTTGGTCTTTACCTCAGGTTACATTTCAAATGATGCGACTCTTTCAACCCTAAGCAAATTATTGCCAGATTGCATCATACTTTCCGATGAGTTGAACCATGCCTCGATGATTGCTGGCATTCGCAATGGATCGGCTGTAAAGCGGGTTTGGCGACACAATGACCTGGCACATCTTGAAGAATTGCTTAAGGAAACCGACATTAACCGCCCTAAAATTATTGCTTTTGAATCGGTTTACTCAATGGATGGAGACATCGCCCCGATTGCTGCTATTTGCGATCTTGCAGAAAAATACAATGCAATGACCTATCTTGACGAGGTTCATGCCGTTGGTATGTATGGCCTTGAAGGCGGCGGCATTGCCGATAGAGATGGGGTAATGGAGCGCCTTAGCATTATCGAAGGCACGTTAGCAAAAGCATTTGGCGTTATGGGTGGCTATATCACAGGCACACAAAAATTAGTGGACGCCATTCGCTCTTATGCTCCCGGCTTTATCTTCACAACTGCGCTACCGCCAACAATCGCGGCTGGTGCCATTGAGAGCATGCGCTATGTTCGGGCTCATAATGAGCTTCGCATTCAACACCAAGACCGAGCAAACCAGCTCAAACAAAAATTATGCGCCGCAGGTTTACCGGTATTAATGACGCAAACCCATATTGTGCCTTTAATGGTCTATGATCCGGTTTTATGTAAACAAGCCTCAGACAGATTATTAAATAAACATGGCATTTATATTCAACCGATCAATTATCCAACTGTTCCTCGCGGCTCTGAACGGCTTCGCATAACACCCTCACCGCTTCACACAGATGAAATGATTGATGATCTTGTTGATGCTGTTCTTGAAGTTTGGGATCATCTCAATATTTCTAAAACCAAGGTCGAGAATATGACGGTGGCTTCATGAGCCTTCCTGATGGGCACCCAAATGTTAAGTTTGGCAAAACAGCCACGCTTATTGTCAATTTAGGCACACCGACGGATCCAACCGCCAAGGCTTTACGACCTTATCTTAAAGAATTTTTAAGCGATCGACGCGTTATTGAAGCCTCGCCGCTTATTTGGCAACCCATATTACGCGGCATTATTTTAAATACACGCCCTCGGAAGTCAGCCAAAGCTTATGCAAAGATTTGGAATAGAGAGACGAATGAGAGCCCATTGCGTTATTATACGCGTCGCCAAGCTGAGCTTCTGCAGAAAAAATTAAAGGGACGCTCTGATGTCTTTTGGGCCATGCGATATGGCAAACCGTCGATTGAGGACACTTTAAAAGATATGCGCGCACAAGGATATGACCGTATTTCTGTGATCGCCCTATACCCACATTACAGCGCATCGACGAGCGCTTCTGTTTATGACCATGTCTTCCGTGCACTGATGCGCATGAGATGGCAACCCGCAATTCGTACCGCGCCACCATGGCATGATCACCCTGCGTTTATAACGGCGCTAGAAAAAAGTCTTAAAAAGCATATCCGAGGTTTAGGCTGGAAACCTGAAAAAATCATCTTATCCTATCATGGCCTACCCCAAGCCTATTTTGATAAAGGTGACCCATATCATTGCCACTGCCAAAAAACGACGCGCCTTTTAAGAGAGAAAATGGGCTATAGCGCAGATCAAATGATCACAACATTTCAGTCACGATTTGGACCCACCAAATGGCTTGAACCCTATACCGATAAAACCGTTGAATCCCTCGGCCAATCAGGTGTCAAAAAAATATTGGTCATCACACCAGGATTTATTTCTGATTGCGTCGAAACGCTTGAAGAAATAGGAATAGAACTCCAAGAGACCTTTATGTCTCATAATGGCAGCCATTTCTCAGTGGTTCCATGTTTAAACGATACACCGCAAAGCATTGATTTATTAAGAACAATTTCAGAATCTGAGTTAATGGGATGGTCCTAATCTATTCACAACATTGACCTTTGGTAAAAATTAGTGTTTTCTGACGACTTAATTGATTGGTGGTAAAGTGTCAGACTGGCTGAATATCATTGGGTTCCCTCCATCACTGGAAACGTTTCTCGCAGTGTGTGTTTGGTCTGTGCTTTTATTCTTTTTCGCCAAGCGCTCATCTGTGTTTGAGAAATCCGTCTATGCCAGCCTTCTCACCACCAGCTCCAAATCCATCATTAGTTCAACTGTAAATGGTGTTTCCTTTTCTTTTGACAGAACGGTACAAGATATTTTCTCGACATATTTCGGACAAATTTTTCTGTTCTTCTTAATCTCGTTGATCATACTGCTCGTGTTTCGGATCATTTTTGACCGAAATAGTAATAAAAGTATTTTCTCGGGAAAATAATGAATGGCCATTTTTAAGAAGTTAAATGCACTAAAACTCATTACACGAATGGCAATCTTAAATGCCATAGCTTTATCGTGTGTTTTGGCCAATGAGATAGAGAACACCCCCCTATTGCCAGCCTCCATCGAACAATCACGGTCACCTAAAAATTATTCGGGCATGTATAGCTTATATTTTGGTGGACTTTTAATTGCCAATGCTCAGGTCACAATCACCACTCAGGACCAAAGCTACCAATTAAATATAGATCTTACGCCGAGCGGAATTGTAGATTTTGTAAGCGACTTTAAAGCAGGAGCCAAGTTTGAAGGGGATATTTTAGATAACCGCCTTCAACCACGTTCGACCAGAACCTCTTGGATAAATAGAGATGGCGAAGCTGAATTCGCCAATTTAATCTATGAAAATGGGCGGGCACTTTCATTTGAAACAAATAATAAATGGGCAAAAAAACGCTCCGATAGCGAACAAGTCGATATTGAAACAATCACAACTCAAACCATAGACCCTATTTCATCTATGTTTGCAGCCGTTGGAAGCTCCCCTTGTGCGCGAGAACAAAAAATATTTGATGGTTTACGTCTTTCAGCTCTCACACCCATAAACAAAGATAAAACGCAAAGCGCCCTGAAATGCGATATAACCTGGCTCCCAATTGCCGGTGTCAGGGAAAAAAGCGTGAAATTTGCGCAAACAATGGCTCCAATTCGCGCAATATTTACTGAAATAGAACATATTGGATTTGTGGTACCAGAGAATATTATAATAGAAACTCGATATGGCTATGTTGCCGTGCGCTTAGTCAAACCATTCATCAATTCGGCTCTTAACAATCAAGATGCGCATCCACCATCTTGAACAGTAAATCTCGATTGAATAATTTTCTCTTTAGCACTTGTTTTTAGCATCCGATTACGGCAAAAAAAGACATGAATAAAATTGAGATCTATACAACGTCCACTTGTCCTTATTGCCATGCTGCAAAGTCTTTGTTGCAACAAAAAAAAGTGGCCTTTAATGAAATTAATGTCACAGGCGACCAAGCCGCGCGTGAAAAAATGACAATACGCGCTAATGGTGGACGCACTGTTCCTCAAATTTTCATCAATGATGAACATATTGGTGGTTGTGATGACCTATATGCGCTCGATCATCAGAATAAATTAGACAAGCTACTTAACCCTACGCGTTAAGCATTTAATTAAAATTCACATATTACTATTTTCTATAGGCCGCTCAGAAACCTATGGAAAAACTTAATAGCATCGATCACATTATCGGTGCCTATGCGCTCATTTGTTCCATGGATACGTTTTAAGTCTTCTGGTTTTGCCGTGAACCAGCTGAACCGGTAATGGTTATCTGAAATCTCTCGGTAGTGACGCGTATCAGTTGCCGCGACAAGCAAACGGGGAGCAACCACAACTTCTCCAGGAGCTGCTGTATCGTGAATAGCTGATGTTAAATAATCCCAGCCAAACCCAGACAAGGGTGATGTTGGAGACGGCGCCATTCCCTTTTGACCTGTTTGCGAATAACGCACCTCGACACGCGGATCATCAATTGTCTCTATCACCCGTGCCATAACGGTTTCCGGGGTTTCGCCAGGCATAATCCGGAAATTCACAAGCGCCGTTGCCGAAATCGGTAACACATTTGCTTTTACGCCCCCACTGATTACCGTCACTGCTGTCGTTGTACGCATACCAGCTTGTGCACTGGGATCTTTAGCTAAGGACGACATAACAATAGGCTTAAATAGCCATAGATTTTTCATAATCAATCGCTGAGCAAATGGTAATTCATCGGCGATAGCTTCTAGAAAACTTTGCGTATGAGAAAAGTCATTTGGAAATTGATTACTTTCAATTTGCGTAATGGCGGTGGCCAAAATGCCAATTGATGAGTTTGGCGATGGCATAGAGGAATGACCACCCTGGCCAAGTGCTGTAAGTTCTAATGTGACAATGCCCTTCTCAGCAGGACTGATAATAGCGACAGGTTTTGTTAAACCAGGCACAACATCACTGACAACGGCACCTCCCTCATCGATCAGAAACTCTGCTTTAATGCCGCGCTCTTCTAAGCGTTTGGCAATTTCGAATGCACCATCAAGACCGCCCTGTTCTTCGTCATGGCCAAAAGCAAAATAAATATCACGTGAGGGATTTTGACCAGCCTGAAGCATAAGCTCTACGGCCTGAAGACTTGCAATTATATTAAGCTTGTCGTCAATCGCCCCGCGACCCCAAATATAATCACCATCATTTAATCCGCTAAAAGGGGGATGATCCCAATCACTCTGCGTGCCTGGAATAACCGGAACGACATCCATATGCGCAAGAATGAGAACCGGTAGCTCGGCATTATTTCCGGTTCCTTTCCAATGATATAGAAGACTGTAATCATTGATAATCTCAACGCTCAAACGTTTATGCGCGAGCGGAAAACTATTCTCTAAAAACTTGTGAAACTCTAAAAAGGCTGCGCTCGATGTTGGCTTATCGCGCCCGTAAGAAATCGTTTCAAAGGTCAACGCTTTACTCATAAGGTCCAAAGACTGAGCGCGTGGCACATCAAAGAGATAAATGGCGGCGTCACCTCTGCCCTCTGCTTCATTTGGCATAAAAGTTCTTGCGGATATAACGACCACGATCCCTATGATTAAAAGTCCAACGATTTTTAAAATGCGCATATGTCCCCCTCCAAACCTATAAAGTTTGATAGCCTTTATTTACCGATATCGGCCGTTGGTTGTCGGTCGACACATAGTATCAGACCAATCGTAATGGCAAAGGTCAAGAGCGATGTACCGCCATAAGAAACAAATGGCAGAGGAACGCCGACAACCGGAGCAATTCCCATCACCATAGCTAAGTTTACAAATATGTATAAAAAGATACTTACAGCCAAACCAGCGACAAGCAAACGCGAGAACTGAGTTTTAACTTCACGCGTCACCAGATAGATCGCGATCAATAAACTTGCAAAAAGTGCCACTAGAACAAGTGTTCCAAAAAAACCCATTTCTTCCGCATAAATTGTAAAAATAAAATCCGTATGCTTTTCAGGCAAGAAATTGAGGCGACTTTGCGTTCCATCACCAAAGCCTTTACCAGACAGGCCGCCTGATCCAATTCCGATTTTGGATTGAATAATATGATAGCCAGCTCCCAGTGGATCACGCTCCGGATCAAAGAAGGTGAGAATGCGGTTTTGTTGATATTCTTTCAACTGCCCCCAAACGAGCGGCATACTCGCCAGCAACAAGGCCGTGGCCGCAAGAAAGTAACGTATATTCACACCTGCGAGAAATAAGACCGATACACCTGTCACCATCAAAAGAATGGACGTCCCAAGGTCAGGCTGTCGATAAACCAAAACGGCTGGCGCTACGATCAAGATAATGGGAAGGACTAGAAACCGTATTTTTGAAACGTCTTCGATATACACACTTTGATAAAATTTTGCTAAAGCGAGAACAGACCCAATACGCATAAGCTCGGACGGCTGAAGCTTGACAATACCTAGATCCAACCATCTTTGGGCACCCATCTCGGTGGAGCCAAACAACTCAACTCCGACTAAACCGACCAATAATACGGAATAGAGCACGTAACCACTGTTAAAAACCGTCCGCAAAGGAATGCTCGCAATCAAAATCATGACGACCACAGCAAACCCCAGACGCAGCAAATGACGCCAAGCCCAAGGCGAAAATGACTCACCACCTACCGAATATTGAAATGCAACTCCAACCAATCCAAGGGTGATTGTGAGCAATATGATTGTCCAATTCAGGCTTTGAATCGTCTCGCGAATATTATTCGAACGTGTTGCATAAAATGACATTAGCTGACCCGCTCAGGTGTTTTTTTCGAACGCGGGTCAATTTGCAAAATACGCGTCATGACTTTACTGACAATTGGCGCCGCGACCGAAGAACCACTACCACCATGTTCGATAACACTAGAAATAACGTATTTGGGTTTATCAAGAGGCGCAAAACCTACAAAAATTGCATGATCGCGAAGGTGCCAAGGCAACTCAGCATTCTTGAGCACACCTGTTTCACGCTCTTCTTCATGAATACGGCGAACTTGAACAGTGCCTGTTTTACCGGCCATTCTTAGACCATTGACCAAAATGCGCGAGCCAAAGGCAGTTCCCCCAGAACTATTAATGACCATATCCATAGCCTTACGTATGACGTCCAAATGTTCAGGTTTTATATCCAATCCTGTATCAACATCGATTTGAACATCCTCTTCAGAATGCCCTTCAGCATTATCCTGAGATGCCTCGTGTTGCAGAATATGAGGTTTTACATTTGCTTTACCACTCGCAATACGTGCCGTCATCGTTGCCAATTGAAGTGGCGTTGTTAAAACATAGCCTTGCCCAATTCCAGTAATAACAGTTTCACCAGGTTGCCATGCGGCATCATAATTAGCCCGCTTCCAGTCACGCGAGGGCATAACACCTGATTTCTCACCGGAGATTTCTATACCTGTTTTCACGCCATAACCAAATTTCTTTGCCATTCGTCCAATGGCATCAATTCCGGTGCGAAGCGCAAGATCATAAAAATAAATATCACAAGAATGGGCAATGGAATTGACCATATCTAAAACGCCGTGGCCTTTCTTTTCCCAACAATGGAATTTTTGTCCACCAAACTCATAAACACCTGTGCAATCTACTTTATGATCGCTTGTCACAACCCCGGCATCAAGCGCCGCTAGAGCAACAATCATTTTAAATACTGAACCCGGAGCATATTGCCCAGAAACAGGTTTATTCAGCAGAGGCTTTTTCTCATCGCCAATCAATTGCGACCAAGTCTTTTCATCCACGCCAACGGAAATTTGGTTTGGGTCAAAGGCCGGTGTCGACGCAAGCGCATAAACCTCGCCGGTCTCTGCATCCATAACAACGATACTTCCACTGTGGTTGCCAAGTGCATTAAAGGCAATGGCCTGAATCTCTCCATCGACTGTCAGTTTGGTGTCAGCACCAACAACACCCTCGCGGCGTTCTAACTCACGCACAACCCGCCCAATAGCGTTGACCTCTACACGTCTGTTTCCCGCTTCACCTTGCAATGTATTATCGAGGACCCGCTCCAGTCCAGCGCGCCCCTCAAACTCATAACTAACCGGTCGGCCATTTCGGGAGCTTTGAGACCCGACATACCCAACAATATGCGCGCTTTGCGGTCCGAGCGGGTATAATCTCTTTTGACCAACAACGGCATTTACACCGGGCAAAAAGGGAGCTTCGAGATTAACCCTTGAAAATTGCTCCCAGCTAATATTATCAGCAATCGTGATAGGCATAAATTTAGGATTAGTTGTTAGGCGCTTGAGTGTTTGGATATAGGCTCGATCAGACATTGGAACAATATGACGAAGCCGTGACAAAACCTCAGCAATATCGCCTGCTTGTTCAGGCATCATTGTAACTAAGAAATTTTGATCATTTCCGGCAAGCTCATCCCCATAGCGATCTAAAATACGACCACGCGCAACAGGCAGCGGCTCAAAATTAACGCGATTATCTTCAGCCAATGTTGCATAAAGCGCTGATTGGTTTACTTGCAAATACTGCAGACGCCCAACGAGAAGACCAAATAGGCCAAGTTGCCCCCCCGCCATAATAAGGGCGCGTCGTGTAAAAACATCTTCACGTGTTTCACGACGCCGGATCATAACCCCTCCCGTTTATCGCCATCGATTGGCAGCACACGTTGCATTAAAAGACCTAAAAAAGGGATGCTCATCGCCGTAAGACTGAAAGATAAGAACAGCCCCCACAGGTCAGCTTCTCCGCGATAGAATAACACACAAATGATAAGCATAAGGCCATAACTTATGCCAACCAAAATAAGGAAGATAAAAACAAACGCTCCCCCTTTTGCCTGGCGAATAATTTGCTTCTGGCTCGAGGACAGCGCAAAGAAAAGGCTAAACACCAAAGGCCAAGTTCCTAGCGCTGATCCGGTCAATGCATCTTGGATAAGACCAAATAAGAATACAAGCATCGGGCCTAGAATACCCTCGCTTCGGATACCCCAAAAAAATAAAAATAAGAAATAAAACCCGATCTCGACACGCCCCATAGACACGAAAACGCCCTTACTTGCCATAATCGATAGGACGAAGAGACTTGCCAGTAGAAAATTATAGGGATCAATTCTTGATATATTAAAGTTGAACATGGGGCATGCTTTAATTCTGTAAATCGCGCGGTAAGCCAATCACCCCTTCAGGTGGCTCTGGCTGACGCGCCGAAACAATCCGAACCACATGCAACTCACTTGGGTCTTGGGCTAACCTGACCAGACCATTTTCGTCTAAAAATCCAACAAGTAGTCCCGCGGGGATTTGTCCGCCATCTCCAGAGGTCAAGACAGTATCATTGACCTCAACCCCCGCATTCTTGGGCAAAAACTCGAGCCTTGGCTGATTATCATTGCCCCCTGTTAAAATACCACGCGCGCGTTTTGATCCGACAACAACAGGTATATGACTGTTAAAGTCAGTGCTTAACAAAATACGGCTTGTCTGAGTTCCTACGGTCACGACGCGCCCAACAAAACCGCGCGCACCCATAACCGCCTGCCCAACCAAAACACCCTGCGATAATCCAACATCTGCCAAAACTGTTCGAGCAAAGGCACTGCTTGTATCGGCCACCACGCGCGCGCCAACAAATGAGATATCATCGTCCAATGGCATCGATAAAAGCTGACGATAACGCTCACCCAAAAGCTCTTGTCGGATAAGCCGTGCCTCAACATCACGAAGCTGTTCTAATTCTGATTTAAGCTGAGAGTTTTCAAATTTTAAACTTTGATAACCTTGCAAACGATCGAGCCCACTATCAACCGCTTGTCCGGGTAAGTTTAATATGCGGATAAAAGGCAAGACCGCTTGATTGACGGCTTGGCGAAATTGAGCAACTGCAGGATCGTTCTTTGGAATAAACAATAAAACAAGAACAGAAATAGCAACACTCACCAAAGCGATGCCAGCGGCATTTAGGATCGTCTTTCGGTTATTAAATCGTCCGCTCGACCCAGCCACTCACTATCTCCCAGAACGCGTCTTGTACAAACCTAGCTTAATAGGCGACAGATAACACGTGGCGCATCGTATTAATGTGCTCTAACGCACGCCCAGTACCAAGTGCAACGCAAGATAGTGGTTCCTCGGCAATACTGACAGGTAGCCCCGTCGCATCTCTCAATACAACATCAAGGTTTTTGAGAAGTGCGCCACCACCAGTCATCACGATACCTTTTTCAACAATATCAGCAGCTAATTCAGGCGGTGTTGATTCCAACGCAAGACGCACGCCTTCAACAATTGCAGCAACGGGCTCGGCAAGGGCTTCAACAATCTCATTTTGGTTGATTGTTACTTCGCGCGGCACACCATTCATCAGATCGCGACCTTTCACTTTAACGTCGCCAGCCGTCTCGCTAGACAATATTTTAGCAGCGCCAACTTCTTTCTTGATACGCTCAGCGCTCGACTCACCCAAAAGCAAATTATGATTGCGCCGGATATGAGCAATAATAGCCTCATCCATCTTGTCCCCGCCAACACGGACAGAGCGTGAATATACGATACCGCCAAGCGACAAGACGGCAACTTCAGTGGTACCACCACCAATATCAACAACCATAGAACCTGTCGGTTCTGTCACAGGCAAACCCGCGCCGATAGCTGCTGCCATTGGCTCCTCGATCAAAAAGACACGACGCGCTCCGGCAGATAGCGCACTTTCTTGGATGGCACGACGCTCAACAGCTGTGGCACCAGACGGCACACAAACAACAATTTGCGGATTGGCAAATGAACGACGGTTATGCACTTTACGAATAAAATGTTTGATCATTTCTTCTGTGACGTCAAAATCAGCAATCACACCATCGCGCATTGGACGAATAGCACGAATATTGCCAGGAGTACGCCCCAGCATCATTTTAGCATCATCACCAACCGCAAGCACACGATTACGGCCATTTTGTTCATGAATAGCCACAACAGAAGGTTCATTTAAAACAATCCCGCGACCTTTTACATAGACGAGCGTATTAGCTGTCCCGAGATCAATCGCCATATCCGCTGAAAACATCGCAAGCAAGCTATTAAACATAATATTCCTCTCTAAGTCCTATAATCCCTATGCCGAAATAGCATCGGGCGCTGTTTTTTGTCTTTTGACAAGCAATTTATTCAACGCACTAATATAAGCGCGTGCAGACGCAACCAATGTATCAGTATCCGCGCCGCGACCTGTTACGGTTCGACCGTTCTCAGCAAGCCTGACACTGACCTCCGCCTGAGCATCTGTCCCCTGTGTAACCGCATGCACTTGATATAATTGCAATTCGGCCTCATGTGGGAACAATGCTTTAATTGCATTAAATAATGCATCAACCGGTCCGTCACCAACGCTTTCGACGTCGACTGTTTTATCCAATATTTCAAGGACCAAATGCGCCTTTTGTGGGCCCGTCGTACCCGCAACAACACTCAAAGACACGAGCCTTATTGTATCAACACCCTTTGCCACTTCATCATCAATCAAAGCCACAATATCTTCATCAAAGATATGCTTCTTTTTATCAGCCAAATCCTTAAAGCGACCAAAGGCAACCTGCATCTGGTTATCAGATATTTCATAGCCTAAAGACTTAATTTTATCTTTAAACGCATGGCGCCCAGAATGCTTTCCCATAACCAAAGCACTTTTGGAAATACCAACACTTTCGGGTGTCATGATTTCATATGTTTGATTATTCTTAAGCATGCCATCTTGGTGAATGCCGCTTTCATGCGCAAAGGCATTTTGACCAACAATCGCTTTATTGTACTGAACTGGAAATGCCGTCACCGACGAAACAAGTTTTGACGCGCGCGCCAATTCGGTTGTCTTAATTTGTGTCCATTCTGGCATTAAGTCACCACGAACATTAAGCGCCATGACGATCTCTTCAAGCGCAGCATTACCTGCACGCTCTCCCAAACCGTTAATCGTACACTCAATCTGACGCGCCCCGGCCTGAACACCTGCTAAAGAATTCGCAACAGCCAATCCTAAATCATTGTGACAATGGGTTGATAAAATCACTTTATCAATATTAGACACATTGTTACGGAGCATCGAGATGATCTCAAAATATTCCTGAGGCATTGTATAGCCGACCGTATCCGGAATATTAATTGTGGTTGCACCAGCTTTAATTGCCGCCTCAACGGAAAAACACAAGAAATCTCTGTCTGTCCGAGTTGCATCTTCTGGTGACCATTCCACATTATCCGTGTGCTGCCGCGCTCGATTAACTGAAAAACTAATTGCTTCGAGCACCTGCTCGGGCTCCATTTGCAATTTATGCTTCATATGGACAGGGCTGGTCGAGATGAATGTGTGAATACGTGGATGAGCGGCAAATTTGACAGCCTCGGCAGCGCGATCAATATCTTTCTCGCTCGCCCGAGATAATCCGCAAACTTGCGCATTTTTAACAACCTTAGCAACTTCACTCACCGCCTCGAAATCACCATTAGAGGCAACAGGGAATCCCGCCTCAATAACATCGACGCCCATATAGTCGAGCAATTCAGCAATTTGTAATTTTTCTTCAAGTGTCATAGACGCACCTGGTGACTGCTCACCATCGCGCAATGTTGTATCAAAAATATAAACGCGGTCTTTCGAGTCGCCTGTTTTAATTATGTTATGTGTCATGTCTTAGTCCTTTTCAGGCGCTGACTAAAACGCCTCTGATGTTTGCTTATTTGTTTAATATCCTCTGAGGTAGCGCCATATAGTCATTGGCTGCCTGTCTCAGAGGCAAATAAGGAGTAGCAGGACGTCTGATTGTGTGCGGGAAGTGTTTTGAGGGGCATAAACGCACGCATGCAAAGCAGGAGCAACAGACAAAATGCCCGCCCCATCACTTTCCATCAATGTCGTTTTTGTGAAATCCACCACGAAACACGCCTTCAAAAATAATATTATCTTTTAATATTTATCTAAGCTTTCGAGGGAAAGCAAGGGTTTAGTTAGATTTTAAGCATCCCTTGAAGTGCTTCATTTTGACTTTGAACTTCATTAACCAGAAAATCCATTACCTGCCTAATTTTGGGCATTTTCGCCATATCATTCCGGACCAAAAGCCAGATTTCAAGCATCCCAATCGTGCTAGGCGGCAAGACTTGCACCAGGCGACTATCGGCCTCAGCTGCAATGACAGGCAATGCCGCGACCCCCAAACCCGCTGCTACCGCCACTTGACGGGTCTGCGCACAAGAGGCGCGCATAACCACTTCACCTGTGCGCTCCATCCGCGACAACCACCAGACAGGACCGACCGGCATTTCATTATCTAAAAACCCAATGATCTTGTGACCAGACAAGTCACGGGAGGACAGAGCTTCCTTATGCTGCTCAAGATAAGACTTGCTCGCATAAAGCCCATAAGCAAGATCCCCAAGCTTGCGGACCAACATATCCCCTTGTGTGGGGCGAACAAGCCGCAAGGCTAAATCAACGTCGCGCAAGTGGTTCAAGACACGCGGTGCTGCGCCCGGCCCTGACAAGCCGTGATCAATCATCATATCAAGAATAGTATCTGGAGCCTGTTGATGAAACCGGGTAAGCGACGGCGCCACCAAGACAGATCCAAGCATTGCACTTAGACCTAACCTTATAACGCCCTTTTCATCTGCTTTGCCTGACTGAAAATCGCGCTCAAGCGCTGATAAACGTTCATCGACCGGGTCTAAAGCCTGAAGCAATCGCGCCCCTTCATTGGTCAGGGCATATCCGCTCCTGAGGCGCTCAAATAAGCGCACATCTAATGATTGCTCCAAATGTCCTATGCGACGCAAAACCGTTGTCGTGTTTACGCGCAAAGCGCGCGCCGCCGCCGACAAGCTACCAGCCGCTGAAACGGCCAGAAAGAAACGGTAATCATCCCAATCCGCAACCCGCATAGGTACCTGTTTTGTCGTTTCATCGTCCATTCAACGCCTCTTACCGTCTTGCCTTTATGCAAAATAATGTTGCGTAATGCAATAAACATAAAAAAAGCCGCCCTCACAAATGTGAAGGCGGCTTAGAATAGAGGGATTATCGAGACTAATTTTTGCTTTGATCAACCAAGCGATTAGCTGTAATCCAAGGCATCATGCCACGTAGGTCTGAACCAACTTTTTCAATTGGATGGCTCTCACATGCTTTGCGCATGACCTTAATTTCTTCCTGACCACCTTGCATCCAGCGATCAACAAAACGGCCGGACTGAATATCCTCAAGCACACGCTTCATCTCAGCTTTGGTTTCAGCTGTCACAATGCGTGGACCCGTTACATATTCACCAAACTCGGCTGTATTTGAAATAGAATAATTCATATTTGCAATGCCGCCTTCATAAATAAGGTCAACGATCAATTTTACCTCATGCAGACACTCAAAATATGCCATTTCAGGGGCATAACCTGCTTCAACCAATGTCTCAAAGCCGGCTTGAATAAGCCCAACAACGCCGCCACACAAGACAGCTTGTTCGCCAAAGAGGTCTGTTTCGCACTCTTCACGGAAAGAAGTTTCAATAATGCCAGAACGTCCACCGCCAACAGCCGCGGCGTATGATAGGCCAAGCGCATGCGCATGACCTGAGGCATCTTGATGAATAGCAATCAAACACGGCACACCGCCACCACGTGCAAATTCACTACGAACCGTGTGACCAGGGCCTTTAGGCGCAACCATAAACACGTCCATGTCAGGGCGGGGCTCAATAAGGCCGAAATGAATAGCAAGACCATGCGCAAACATAAGTGCAGAGCCTTCTTTCATATTGGCATGGAGGTGGTTGTTATAAATGTCGCGCTGAAGCTCATCTGGTGTCAACATCATAACGATATCGGCCCATTTCGCGGCTTCCTCAACAGTTTTAACCTCAATGCCCTCGGCTTGAGCTTTGGCAGCAGAAGGAGACCCCTCACGCAATGCCACACATAATTCAGTTACACCACTATCGCGCATATTCAGGACATGCGCGTGACCTTGACTACCATAGCCGACGACCGCGACTTTTTTACCTTTAATAAGCTCAATATCAGCGTCTTTCTCGTAATAAACCTTCATGGTGCGTCTCTCCTCTAGGACAATCTTAATAGGTATATTGTAATTGGTATTCGTTTTATAAAGGTGTTGGACCACGGGAAATGGCAACAACGCCCGTACGTGATACTTCCTGTAACCCAATAGGGCGCATTAAATCAATAAAAGCATCGAGTTTTTCTTTGCGGCCCGTCAACTCAAACACAAATGACTGCGGCGTGGCATCAACAACCCGCGCACGAAATGCTTCAGATAAGCGTAATGCCTCAACGCGGTTTTCACCCGAGCCGGTCACTTTAATCAAAGCCAATTCACGCTCAACACTCTCCGCCTCGATCGTTAAATCTACCACGCGATGAACGGGAACAAGACGCCCAAGTTGCGCTTTAATTTGCTCGACCACCATGGGTGTCCCCACCGTCACAATGGTGATGCGAGAAAGATGAGATTGGCCATCCACCTCAGCAACCGCCAAACTATCAATGTTATAACCACGACCAGAAAACAACCCGATGACACGAGCTAAAACACCGGCTTCATTATCCACTAATATGGCAATGGTGTGGCTAAAAACTTGCTTTTCCGTCATGGCTGCATTCTCCAAAAAGATGGCCCTTCTATAGTCGATAAATTTGCTCGTGACTAGACGAGAACGCGTCCTTCATCAGATACAGCAATCGCTGCCGAGTCACTGCCGAGGATCATTTCATTATGTGCCGCACCGGATGGGATCATCGGGTAACAATTTTCATTCTTTGTAACAACACAATCAAAGATGACCGGACCTGGCGTTTCTATCATTTTCTTAATAGCATCATCAAGCTCAGCAGGGTTTGATGCGCGAATGCCTGTTGCACCATAGGCCTCCGCCAACTTCACAAAATCAGGCAAAGCTTCAGAATATGAGCTTGAATAGCGACCATTATGCAATAATTCCTGCCACTGACGCACCATGCCCATATATTCGTTATTTAAGATAAAAATCTTGATTGGGAGCCTGTACTGAACAGCCGTTGATAATTCTTGCATGGTCATCAGCGCTGAAGCCTCTCCTGCAATATCAATCACCAAAGCATCAGGATGAGCCACCTGCACACCAACAGCGGCTGGAATGCCATAGCCCATTGTGCCCAATCCGCCAGAGGTCATCCATCTATTGGGCTCTTCAAAGCGATATAACTGCGCCGCCCACATTTGGTGCTGACCAACTTCGGTTGTGATATAGGTATTGGGGCCTTTGGTTAATTCATAAAGGCGTTGGACTGCATATTGCGGTTTAATCTCGTTCTTATCTTCTTTAAAGCCCAAGCAGTTAATACCGCGCCATTCATTAACTTGCGACCACCATGCCGCTAGCACATCTTTTTCAGGGTGGCTTGCGCGCGATTTATAGACGCGGATCATATCTTCTAGAACATGGCCGCAATCCCCGACAATACCAACATCAACCATGACCGTTTTATTAATCGATGACGGATCGATATCAATATGGATTTTCTTTGAATTTGGCGAGAAAGCATCAAGTCGACCTGTAATACGGTCATCAAAACGTGCGCCAACATTGATCATGACATCGCAATCATGCATCGCCATATTGGCCTCATAAGTGCCATGCATACCAAGCATACCAAGCCACTGATCATCAGCGGCTGGAAATGCCCCAAGCCCCATAAGCGTGGAGGTGATTGGAAACCCTGTCATTTTGACAAAGTCGCGCAACAGCTGGCAAGCCTCAGGTCCAGAATTAATCATCCCGCCACCCGTATAGAAAATAGGCTTCTTCGCACTCATGATAAGATTAACAGCGGCATTAATTGCCTCCAAGTCGCCTTTCACACGCGGATGATAAGTTTTATGACGCACAGATGCTTTGGGCACGTAAGTGCCTGTCGCAAACTGAATGTCTTTTGGAATATCAATCACAACAGGACCAGGGCGACCCGTGGTGGCCACATGAAAAGCCTCATGGATGATGCGCGAGAGATCATCAACTGACTGCACCAAATAATTATGCTTGGTACATGGACGGGTAATACCAACAGTATCAGCTTCTTGAAAAGCATCATTACCAATCATATGTGTGGGCACCTGACCTGTAATGCAGATCATGGGAATAGAGTCCATTAAAGCGTCTGTCAGACCTGTCACAGCATTGGTCGCACCAGGACCAGAAGTCACCAAAACAACGCCCGGCTTACCCGTTGAGCGCGCATAGCCTTCAGCTGCATGGGTTGCCCCTTGCTCGTGACGCACCAAAATATGTCGCAATTGCTCTTGTTGAAACAATTCATCATAAATTGGCAAAACAGCGCCGCCTGGATAGCCGAACATATGCTCAACGCCATGCTCCCCAAGCGCTTTTAATACCATTTGTGCACCGGTCATCATTTCAGACATATCTGTCTCTCCTCGGTCGATTTTCTGGGCAAAACCCTACTCTGTAAAACTGGGCCCAGCCTGTAAAATAAGAATAAATGCCAGACCCAGAAGGGCCCAGAAAAACGGCACAATAGCATCGTTTGATGATGGGTCAACCCCTTTTATGAAACTAATGAAAAGAAAAGACCTATGTTGTTGTAATAATCTTGCTCAGAAAGGTTCTTAGACGTAATCATCTGATTCCGAAACCATGTCATCTGGCGCTTAGCATAACGTCTTGTCTGCATTTTTGCCTGCGCGAGAGCCGCATCTTGCGTCATGCTGCCATCGAGAACAGCGCTCAGCTCGGTAAGTCCAAGGGTTTTCCCCGCGGCACCTGAGACGTTCTTATGGTTTGCGCGAAAAGCTGCAACTTCCTCTAG
>ENA-OUOG01000781-OUOG01000781.1-marine-metagenome-genome-assembly--contig:-NODE-781-length-40084-cov-6.998825_pt1 | contig 40084 bp, 20 predicted proteins | sample MGYA00248635_ERZ508505 | MGnify/ENA primary metagenome ERZ508505 (study PRJEB26176, sample SAMN06267871) | marine metagenome | isolation source: Saanich Inlet, British Columbia, Canada | place: Pacific... | reverse complement strand
TCGAGTTCCGCAATCGCGCGTGACACCCGCGGCCGACCCGAAATTTCGATTTCAACTCGTCCGTTGCCAAACGACGCGTCAGTGCGGAGTCTCACGAGATGGCGAACGGCGGGTACGACGAGTACGGCCCCGGGCCGGGGTCGGCCCAGCCCCCCTCCTCCGCGGCTGGATACACGCCGTACGCAGACTACCCCGCGCAACCCAGGTGCGGCATCTCCCCGCCCACCCCGCGACTCGCGCGTCGCGGACGTTTTCGTTCGAATACTTCTCGGACAGCTCGATGCGCTTTCGCGTTCGCGCGTCTGACCCACCCGCACCCACCTACGACTCCGACTCTCCTGTGAAACCAGCGCGATGCCGTCGACGTCCGCGCCCGCGTACGGCGCGGGCGGGTACGACCCGCACTATTCCGAGCCTCACCCCGCGGACTTCCACGACGCCGGCGCCGGGGACTCGCGCCCCGAGTATTTCGCCGGCATGGAGGAGATGCTCGTGTACTTTGAGGGCGTGACCGTGGCGGTGGTGAACTACTCCCCGGAAGACACGGACGCGATTCGCAACGAGCTGCAGATGCTCGGCGCGCGCGTGCGTGACCGGTACACCCCCGAGTGCACGCACCTGATGACCCCGTACCAGCAGGGCCCGGACTACAAGGAGGCGAGCCGCGACGCGAAGATCGTCGTGTCCTACGCGTGGCTGGAAGATTGCTTGACCGCGCGCCGCGTGGTGCCGCACTCGGACAAGGTGCTGTATCAGCCGATCCGCGACGAGAACGGCGTTCCGGGCATGGAGACCGCTGTCGTGAGCATCGCGGGGTACAAAGGCCCGATCCGCAACGACATCCGCGAGCTCATCGAGGCGACGGGCGCGACGTTTAACCAAAACTTCACCAAGAAGACCACGCACCTGGTGTGTTACCGCGCGGAGAGCGAGGTGTACGCGAAGGCGCTGCTGTTCAAGCTGGAGGGGCAGTCTCTGGAGATCGTGAACCACCGCTGGATCGAGGACAGCGCGAAATCGTGGAGGCGCATGCCCGAGGAGGCGGAGGCGTACAGGAAACTGGGCGTCGAGGTGGACTTTGAGGAGCGCCTCGACGCCGAGAAGAAGTTGCGAATGGACGTCGAGGCGCAGCTCGAGGAGGAGGAGCGCAGCCGGCGGAACCTGCAGGAGCTCCTTGAGGCGGAGGAGCAGGCGAGGCAAGAGATGCAGCAGCAGCTGATGGAGGAGGAGACGAACCGCGTGGCTCTGCGCACGCAGCTCGACGGTGAGGGCCAGAACCGCGAGGCGCTGCAGCACCAGTTCAGCCGAAGCCGGGCGGACATCGACTCGCTGCAGTCGCTGCTGCAGCAGTCCGAGGCGAGCCGCGGGAAACAGGAGCAGCAGCTGTTGGCCGCGGAGGAGGAGCGCCGAGCGATGATGCGCCAGGTGGAGGACATGCGGAGGCAACAGACCGCGCTGCAGTCGCAGTTCAGCCGAAGCAGACAGGATCTGCTGACGCAGCTCGAGGCGCGCCTGAACTCGATCGAGCAGCTGCGATCGGAACTGGACAACGAGGCCAAGTCGCACGGCGATACCGTGGCCAAGCTGGACGCCGAGCGCGCGGCGCACAAGGCGACGCAGGAGAAGACTGTGCAAGGCGAGAAACACGTGAAGCAGCTTCAGGACCAGCTCGCCTCGGAGGGCAGGGATAAAGCCGCGTTGCAGAAACAGCTCGAAGCCGAACGCAAGAGCCGCCTGCACATTTTGTCCGACTTTGAGTCTGAGCGCAAGCAACGCGAGCACCTGATCAAGCAACTCGAGGCGGAACAGAAGCTGAGGCAGTCCCTGCAGAAGGCGGTCTCCACGAAGGAGGAGCTGCGACTGAAGGCTGAGGAGGAGATCGAGCGCCTGAACCAGGACATCCAGGAGATGATGGATGAGATTGACCGGCTGAAGACGTTCGAGCCCCCCGAGAAGACGGATGACGAGAAGATCAACGTCAAGCTGTTTTTGGAGGATGACATTCGCTTCCTGGAGGTGGACCCGGACGCGTCGTACGAGGAGCTCATCATCGCCGTCGGGAAGGTGTTCATCGAGACGTACGTGATTCGGTTCGAGGACCAGGACAACCACCACATCACCCTGAAGACGAGCGACGACTTGAAGATTGCCATCCGGCAGCACGAGAAGGCGGAGTCGCCGTACCTCAAGCTGGTGCTGGAGAAGGCGGGCGCGAAGAAGACCACCGTGTTCGGGTTCAAGAAGAAGAAGAAGCCGGGCGACGAGGGCGCCGGCGGTCCGCAGTTAGACAGGAAATCCTCGTGGTTCCGAGGCAAAAACAAGGGAAGGGACGACGACGACGATTTCGAGTAGCGGCGAGAGCGTCGCGTTCCTTATTAGCGTGTAAAAAAATACGAAGGTAAAAAAATCTCTACCACGCTTTCCTCGCGTTTCGCGATAAAAACGTCTCTTCGCCCCGCGTGTCCGCGGACGAAGACGTGAATAACGACGCGTACACGTCCTTATCAGCGCCCGCGGGGGCGTGGTCCCCAGCCCTGAACTTCTTCGCCTGGTTCTTAAGCTGCTCGATGCTCAAATCGTCGCACCCGTTCCGCTCGCGTCGCGGTTTTTTTCCCTCGGCGTCGGACGCGTCCTCGTCGCCCCGCTTCCTCGCCTTCTTCGCCTTCTTCGCCGCCTTCTTCGCCGCCTCCTCCGCCAGGGCCTCCCGCATCGCCTCCAGCTCCTCGCCCTTGGGGTTGAGCGGGATCTTAGTCTGGTCCGCGAGTAAAAACTCGGGACCCAGCATGTCGTCCACCGCGGCTTTCGCTTCGCGCAGCGCGCGGTCGCTCACCACCAAGCCGCTCGGCGCGAGCGCGAAAAACTTGGTCTTACCGTTAGCGTCCAGCCCCGTCACGGGACACGAGAACTTCGCCTCGACCGCTAACCGGAACGAAGACGCGTCTACGGTTTGCGTCCGTTTCGTGTCCGAGGGCTCGTCACGCTGGGAGGGACCCGCGTTTTTGACATCGTTCGCGCCGCGCGATACGTCGCGGTGGAGCTTGAGCGTGGTCAAAGCCTTGAGCCCGGAGACGTGCTCGATTCGTTTCGGCAGCGGCGCGCCGTCCACGGCTTTATCCCGCAGCGCCTTGATCACGGGCTCCTTGTTGAACAGCGACCCCAGACGGTCGATCACGACCGCGCCTTCGTTTGTTTCCAGCGGCTCTTCCGTCAACGTGCAGTTGAACCACCGCGCTAAGTCCTCCTCGCGCTCGTCGCGATCGCGAACCGTGCTCTGCGTCGAGTACCGAACGAACCCGCCCAGCGACTCCTGCTTCCGCGAAAAGCCTTGCCCGCCGCCGTCCGCGTACATCTCCAGGTAGCAGCTGCGAGACTCCGCGCCGGTGGCGCCGCCGTCGCCGCCTCCGCCGCGCATCGCGCGCGACACGGCGAGCTCAACGGTCGACCCGGGGCCGACCCCCGCCTCCGCGAGCGTGCGCGATTCGTCCGCCAGCCATCGCCCCTCGTGCACGATTCGGGTCCACCTCTCGGCGGCGGGTTCGCGGACGTCGTTCAGCGCCAGCACGCGTCTTTTGAGCGCGGAGACGGTCTCGCCGGGACCGGACAGGTCGACGGCGAGGACGCGCGCGCGGCAGCGACACAACACCTGGCCGCGCATCTCGGGCCTCGGTCGCGCGTCGCCAGATCTGAGGCGCCGGCGGCGAGACGATGATTGGCTTTTTCGTTTGCCGAACGAACACGACGAAGAGAAGGACGGAATTTCGTTTGGCACTTTTCGATTCGCGCCGTCGGGCGGCTTCGCCCGACGGCGAACGTCGACGTTCGCGCCCGTCGCGCATCCCCGAGCGCGCCGAGCGCGCGCGCGCGCACGACAGCGTCTGTGCTATATGTGCTATAGAATCTCGCGCGTCACAAAAGTCCCGCACATGGACTCTACCGAAAGGAGTTCTCGTCGTCACTCCGCGCCGTTCTCCGCGCCGCTCGCGCGCGCGGAGACGTTTTTTTCACTCCGGTTCCGCGCGGCTTCTTTTTTCGCTTTTTTCCGGAAATCCGTAAACGCCCTCGCCAGCCTCGCGCAAAACGCGTCGACGTCCTCGCGCGTCGTCCCGAGCGCCGCCGCCGCCGTGAAGTACGGCACGGGGTACGCGTCGTGGCTGGCGCCGAACCCACAGAACGTGATCCCGCCCACCTCCTGGGTCTTCCCGGGAACCACGACGCGCGTCCCGGAGACGGCGCGCGAAAACAACATCGACCCGAAAAACGACACGCTCGTCTTTCTCGTCCTTCGCGTTGGCGTCGTCGGCTCGTTCGCGTCCGCTTTGTCGTTTTCGTTTTCGTCGCCGTCGCCGCGACCGTCTCGTCGCGCCTCGCCGCTTTCGATTCGCGCCAGGTCGCGCTCGAGCGCCGAGAGCGTGACGCCCATGCTTATGGGGTTCCCGGGCGTCTCCAAAAGCCGCTCGCCGTGCGCCTCCGCGGTTAAACGCAGACGCTCGCGCATGTACTCAAACGCGTCCTCTCTTTTCTCGAGTGCTTCGCGCCACCCGTTTTTGCCGAGCGACAGGAGCGTGATGAGGACATCAAGCGCGGGCGCGATGGAGGCTCTTCCGGGGTAGTTTTTGCGCACGGCATCCGTCAGCGCGCCGTTTTTCGCGGGGCTCACCACCACGGCACCGCCCACGGGCACGAGGAAGTTCTTGTCCGTGCTCTGCACGACGCCGTCCACGCGCCCGCGGCGCCAAGCCTTGGTGACGAGCGCGCATAGGAAACGAGACTGCACGCCGTACGCGTTGTTCACGACGTGGCCGACGTCCAGCTCGGCGCACATCTTGGCGATCTCCACTACGTTGTCGCTCGCGCGAGGCGCGAAGCAGCTCGTGGAGCTCACCACGCAGCACACCGAGGCTGGGCCGCCCTTTGACTCGTCGAGAATCGCTAAACGCACCGCGTCCAGATCCGTCTCGAGCTGGTCCCCGACGAGCTTTGTCGGCGCGACGACGAGCTCGAGGCCCGCGCCCACCACGGCTTTCACGCACGTCTTTTGGTCCAGACGACACCAAATCACACGCGTCGCGCGGGTTCGATCACCGTCGTTGCCGCCTCTTAAAGCCCGCATGGCGAGCAACGTCAGCGTGAGCGTCATCCCCGTCGCGAGCGGCAACACCAGCGCGGGGCCGGCGTCTTCCAGCCCGGCTTCGCGAAACGCGTCGCCGACGAGCAGATTGGTGAGTTTCGAGAGAAGAGACGACCCCGCCGCCTTGGGCTGTTCCGCGGCGACGTCCCCGGAGCGGCCTATGCCGTGCGCCAGGCCGTAGTGCCTCCGCCGCACCAAGGGAGAGTGCACGCGCGCCTCCCTCTCGCCCACGCCGACGTTGTCCAGGAACGTGTTGCTGTCCATCATCGCCGCCTCGTGCAGGAACGACTCGATGGAGGCGTCGTCCCACCCGACGCGGGGGAGTCGGCGCTCCGACAGGAGCGACGTCAGCAGCTTGGAGCGCCGCGCCGTCGCCTGGCTGCCCTGCGCGATGTACGCGGGGGAAACCAGGCCTTCCGCCAGGGAAAGCGCCTCGGGGGTGAACATCTCGAGGACCCCCAGCGCGGCGCGCTCTGCGCAACGTGGCGGAAAAAGCACAGCGACACTCGCGAAATCGTCACCCCCGATCTCTCTCAGCGGTCAAGTGGTTTTTCGCGGTGCTCGTGGCGGCACCGCTCGCAGAGTGCGGCGCGCGCCGGTTCACAGGCGGTCGAGGATGTCCGGTGTCGTGTCGTGCTTGACGAGCCCGGCGTGCAGCTACTGCTGCGGCGGTCTGTCCGCGTTCGCCGTGGTGTTCCTGCTCGGGCTGAGCAGTCTGTTCCGCGCGAATTACCCGTACCTGCCCTCGGAGTGGAAGGTGGAGGGCGGGGGCGAGAACCAGCACGAGATCGCGGCGAGGAACTGTTTCCTGACCGCGCTGATATACGGCGGGTTCCTGGGGTTGTCGCTGATGTGCTGCGTGAACAACAAAGCCAGGGGAAGGACGTTGTGAGGGTCGAGGGGCGGGGCGACCCACACCGCGGGGTGGGCGAGACCGTGACGGACGTGTACCTTTAGATGAGATCGTGTCAAACGAAAACTCCCGACGCTCGCGCCATAACTCCGAAAAAAACTTTCTCTGTTGATACACGAACGTTCCGTTCTACTGCGTCTCGTTCTCCCGCGCGACGCGCTCGATGACCGTCCCCAGCCCGGCCATCATCTCCTCCAGCCTGGGCAGATCGGTCATGTACAGGTACCCCACGACGCACTCCAGCGCGCTCGCGTTGCGATACGTCGCGAATCCGCCGGCTTTGTTTTTCTTCCCGCGCAGGCGCGTCGGGACGTTCCCGTACGACGCGTTGCGTCCCCACTTCACAACCTTCGTCTCCTCGGCGGTGAAGAAATTTGTCGCCACAAGCGTCCGCAGCACCGCGTCCTGCGCCTCCGCGCGCACGGCGCGCTTGCACTTCAGGTCGTACTCCAGCGGCCGCGCGGGCGGCGCGAAAAACAGCCGGCGCACGTACAGCTCCCAGACGGCATCCCCGAGGAAGGCGTAGGCGATGGGCGACCACTTGCCCGGTGCCTGCAAGTGGATGTCGGAAGGGGGCATGCGGGGCATGCCGTCCTCCCTGTCCGGCGCGAACGGGCCGGGCGGGGGCTCGAGCGGCTCGTCGCTGGCGTCCGGGCTATCCAGGTCGACGGGCGGGGAGGAGGAGGTTTCGGGACCGTCGCCGCCGAGCGCATCGGGCTCGTCGGGCACCTCGGGGGACGACCACGTGCCTCGCTTCACGCGGGGTCTCGTCCCGAGGCGGAGCGCGCATCGCCTGACAGGGATGTGGCATGGCACGTGGGAGCCTGTCGAGCCGCTTGTCGAGCGTCCCCACGCCGCGGGCCCCACCGCCGCGGTGGCGACCGCCGCCGTCGCCATTTGTGCGAGTTCGCGAAACAGGAAAGTGCTTTTTCGGAAAAGCCGAAGCGCCACTCAGATTCAAAAGGATTTTTCAAACGGGCACCACAAGTTCCCGCGCGAGATCCACCCGCGCGCCTCACCCGCCCGGGGGATCCAGGGTAACCGGCGTCCTCGCGACTCCCAGGGACCGCCACCTCGGGTTGGACGCTCGAAAGGGCGCGGCGGTCGCGTTTTCCCGGTCGTTTGCGAGGTCCCGGGAGACGCGCGATCGTGACAGATCATGGTGCACATCTACAAGCCCGAGTTCGTGCAGCACGATGGCGGGTCCCCGATCTTCTCGGTGGATTGCCACCCCGACGGCACGCGCATGGCCACGGCGGGCGGCGACCAGAAGGTGAAGGTGTGGAACCTGGCGTCTATCAAGGACCGATCGGTGGAGGGCGACCCCAACGTCCCCCAAATCCTCGCCACCCTGAGTGAGCACTTCAACACCGTCAACTGCGTGCGGTTTTCGAAAAACGGCCAGTTCCTCGCCTCGGGCTCGACGGACACGAACGTGTTCCTGTACGAGAAACGCGCGGGTCCCGGCCGCGCCGCGTTCGGGAGCTCTGACGCGCCCAACGTGGAGAACTGGGTGTCTTGCCAGACCCTTAGAGGGCACCTCAGCGACGTCATCGACATCGCTTGGGCCCCAGATGACTCGATGTTAGCCTCGTGCTCGCTGGACAACCTGGTGATCGTGTGGGACCCGCGCACCGGGCAGAAGGTTCAAACTCTGAAGGGGCACACCTCGTTCGTCAAGGGCGTGGCGTGGGACCCCATCGGCAAGTACCTGTGCTCGCAGGCGGACGACAAGAGCGTCATCGTCTGGCGCGTGGACGACTGGTCCGTGGTGTCCAAGATCACCGAGCCGTACCAGAGCTCGATGGGCGCGACGTTCTCGCTGCGCCTGTGCTGGTCTCCGGACGGCAAGGCGGTCACGACGTGCAACTCGTACAAGAAGCCCAGCCACACGGCGTCCGTGCTGGAGCGCGGGGACTGGGGGAGCAAGTTCGACTTCGTGGGGCACAAAGGGCCGGTGGTCACCGTGCGCTTCTCGCCGGCGCTGTTCCGCCCCGACGTCGTCGGCGCGGATGGGAAAAAAGACAAGGCTCTGGCCGCCGCGTCGGCGAGCGCGGTGCCGCACACGGTGATCGCGTGCGGGTCGCAGGACTGTAAGATGACGGTCTGGGCCACGAACCGGCCGAAGCCCGTGTGCATCGTCAAGACGTGCTTCACGCAGTCCGTCGTGGACACGTGCTGGTCCCCGGATGGGTACTCGCTCATCGCGTGCTCGACCGACGGCTCGGTGGCGGTGTTCACGTTCGAGCCCAGCGAGCTGGGAGTGGCGATGTCCGAGGAGGAGACGCGCGCGTTCCTCTCCAGCGAGTACGGCGACCTGAGGAGACGCGTCGGGCCCATCCTGGAGGACCCCTCGCTGCTCAAGTTCGCGCCGCCGCCGGCGTCGACGCCGGTGAAGTCGCCGCTGCAGCCCAGCCGCGCGGCGGCCATCGCCAACGGCGCGCCGGAGGCGAACCCGGTGGAGAAACAGCCCAAGCGCATCGCGCCGCAAGCCGTGGTCGCGGTCGCGCCCGCGCCCGAGACGGAGGCCGCCGGCGCGGCGCCCGCGAAGGGCGCGCCGGGCGCGCCCGCGGCGGCGCCCACCGCGGAGATGCAGCAGGAGACGCGCGGCAACGACGGGCGGAGACGGATCATGCCCGTGCCGCAGGGTGGCGGGCCGGCGCCGGCGGCGCGCCCGTTCGCGCCCGGCGCGAGCCCCCTGGGCAAGCGCCGCCTCGAGCCCACCCCCGTGGGTGACACGAGCAAGCGCGTCCACGCCGCGCCGGCTGGCGGGTTCGGCGGCGAGCTCTCTCGCGGCGGCGATTCCCGGGGCGCGGCGCCCTCGCACGGCGCGTTTGCGGCGCCGGGCCACCCGCAAGGCCCTCCCGCGTTCGTGCCTCCGACGCTGATGATGCTCGCGCCCATTCCCGCGGGCACCGCGCCTTTGCCCGCGATGGCGCCGCTCCCCACGCTGCACTGCCAGCTGGACGGCGGCGAGTCGGACCCCTTCGCCGCCGTCGCGGCGGCGGACGACGCGGACGCCGGCGAGTTTTCCCGGCGCGGGCCGACGATGCTCGAGGCGCGCAACGCGGAGAAGCACTGCGACGTGGTCTGCTCCTCGGGGGGGACCACGCGGTGGACGGACCGGTGTCCAGACGCGCGCGCGACGCACATCGCCGGCTCGAAGCAGTTCGCCGCCGTGTTCTTCGAGAACGGCACCGTGCAGCTGTACACGCCCGCCGGGAGACGCGCGATGCCCCCGCTGGTGCTCCCCGGTCGCGCCGCGTTCGTGAGCGCCGACGGAGGCCGGCTGGTGGCGGTCACCGGCGACTGCTCGCTGGTGGTCTGGGAGCTCGGCGTGCCCGGCGAGGAGACGCAGACCATGCGCGAGAGCGTGGCGCCGCTGCTGACGGGGCCGCGCGCGCCGCCCGCGCCGCCCATGGTGGGCGTGCGCCTGGCCAAGTGCGGGTCGCCCGTCGCGCAGTTCGCGGACGGGCACGCGTACGCGTTCCACTCCAGGCTCAAGTCGTGGGCGCGCGTCGCGGACCACTCCTTCCCGCGCTCGGAGTTCACCACCAGGCTGCGCCTGCCCCCGGGCGCGGGGGGGGGAGGGCACGGTGGCGAGCTGCACGCGCTGCAGGTGGCGGCGGCGCGCTCCGCCGTCGGCATGGGCCCCTCGGCGCTGCTCAGCGGCGGCGCCGGCGCGCCCGCGCCGCGCCGCGAAACCGGGCGGCACCTGGAGTGTCTCCTTGCTTCCGCCGAGATTTTGGGCTCGAAGCACGAGTACCGCACGTGGCTCCGCGCGTACGTCAGGCACCTCGCCGCGGAAGGCGAGCAGTCTGCGGTGCCCCTCCGCGAGCTGTGCGTGTCGCTGTTAGGGCCGCTCTCGGGTCCGGTGGATTCTGGGGATTTGGCGGGCGAGGGCGTTTCCGGGAACGCCGGGCGGTGGGTGGCGACGGTGGCGGGTGCGGAGAAACGGACGCTGCTGCGTGAGGTTGTGCTTCCCGCGCTCGCCGCGAACCGAGCCTCGCAAAGGCTGGTGTCCGAAATCGATGAGCTCCTGGTCGTCGCCGAAAAGCGAGCGGCGAGCGCCGAGTGATTTTTTGAAATACCTTCAAGACATTTCGACAAGACATTTCGAACGCGAGACGCGAGACGCGACGCGACGATATAAATCGCGAGCGCTTCATCGCCTTTTTCGTCCTCGCCGTCCGTCTCGAACGAGCGCCAGGCCTGCGCGCTCGCACTCGCGCATCTCCGCCCTCCACGCGCGCCAGCTCTTCCGCGCGCGAAGTCGCGGCGGAGGCGGGGAGCGAAAAACGGTGCTGTTTTTCTTTCGCTCTTCGCGACGATTCGTCTGATTCTTTCAAGTTTCTCGCGAAGGTTTTCCGCGCCAAAGAAAGGGCAACAACGGACACTCGGCGACGCGCGGTGACCACGCGCGGGGCGGCCGAACCCGGGAGTGCGCGTAGTGCGGCTCGCGCGGGATGGCGGGGGCGACGCGGCGCACGCGGCTGTTCAACGCGTCTCTCCTGCTGCTCGCGGTGGTGCTGTCGACGACCCCGACGCGCGTCGATGGCGTGTGGGGCCTCGAGCAGCTGTACGAGGATGAGATTTTGGAGTACGTCCAGCAGTTCACCGGCGACCTGGACAACGCCGGGATCGTGGTCCCCGAGAAGATCCTGCAGTACGAGCAGGACGGGTGGTACCAGCTTCTGTACGACGAGACCTCCGCGGGGATGGACAAAGGCAAGGACACGGTGGATACCGGTCTGAACTACAACAACGAGTTTCCGGGTCTGGGCACGAAAGAGAGTCAGCTGTACAGCTCCTCGTTGCGGCGATGCGGGCCCAACTTGGAACGCTCGCAGCTCCGCGAGCTCGGGTGCACGAGCGACCTCCCCGCGGGGTCGCCGTACGGCTCGCAGGGCTCGCCGGGCTTCGGGCCGCAGCAGTGGGCGTACCGGGGCGCGTCGCTGGGCCCGCCGGATGAGCCCGTCGCCGACGAGGGGTGCGACTACAAGCTGAGCTACGACGAAAACCTCGCCATGGGGTACGAGTGCTACGACTTGCCTCCTCTCGGCGGAGTTCGAACCCCGGACGAGGCGAACGAACCCGATAACCTGCTCTTCTCCGTCTCCGGCAAGCGCCTGCCTCCCGCGCAGTGGCGCGACCGCCTGGAGCCGTACTACCAGAAGAGGTACGACAGCGCGCCGCTGCGGTGGGGTTTCGAGGAGGGAACGTTCTACCCGTACTGGGAGCTGGTGAGCGCGGGCGTGCCCAACTTCGCGGTGAAGAAGCACTGCTTCCTGGACGCCTTCTCCGGGACGTACCAGCTGTGCTCGGCGTACCCGTGGGACAGGCGCGAGAACACGCACGGGCTGCTGCACGTCAAGTCGGTGCCGTTTGTGCTGGGCATGGGCGACTTGACCTTTGAGGCGAACGGCGGCGACGCGACGGTACCCGAGATGCCGCGGAGCACGTTCCCGCTGGCCAGCGACGGCGAGGGCGTGATGGGGGTCGCGCTGACGCGACTCTCCGACGGGAGCAGGCTCGCGGTCAAGCCCATCCGCGCGAGGCGGCACTGGGAGACGCTCGGCTGGACCGGCGCCGAGCTGGAGCAGTTCCGCGGCGAGAAGTTCACGCTCGACGTGTACGACTACCGCGCCGGCGACTGGGGGTGGGTCGCGGTGGACAACTTCGTGGTTCCCGCGGCGTGGATCAAGATCGAATCGGTGACCCCGATCGGCGGCCCGCGCGCCGGCGGCACGCTCATCGAGATCGTGGGCGAGAACTTCGGGAACTCCGCGGACGGGATCGTGGTGTTTATCGGCGAGAAGGAGTGCACGTCTCTGGGCATGACGCAGCGCGGCTCGCTGACGTGCATCACGCCGCCGGGCGAGGGACACGGCGTGACGGTTTCCGTGGTGGTGGGCGACTACGACCGGACGTTGCAGCAAGGGCCGTTCGGGGGGCACCAGGCCGGCCACTGCGGCGACGAGAGCGTGGAGTACCCGTTCTCGGCGTGTCGGCTGGGCGAGGCGTCGCTCGAAGCCGGCGTCCCGAAAAGAGGGTTCACTTATTTGGACGCGCCGTACTGGATCTCCGTGCCCGTCACGGAGGCGCGCGAGGACAGCCAGTACCGGTACACCGCCGCCGCCGCGGATGACGACGAAGGCGACGAGCTGTTCTACACCGCGGACGTCCTGCCGAGCTTCATGCGCTTCGACCCGGCGACGCAGGTGATCTCGGGCACGCCTCTGCGCGGGGACGTGAACTGCCGCTCGGACCAGTGGCACCCCGCGGTGGACCGGTGCCGCGAGGGCGGGTTCCACCTGGTGCGGCTCGCGGTCTCCGACTACACGTTCGTGGTGTACCAGGAGTTCATCGTGCACGTCCTCCCGAACGACTCGCCACTTTTAGAAGCCGACCGCAGCTTCCACTGGCCCACGCTGCGCGAGATCAACGCCGTGCGCGCCGCCGCGCAGCGCGACGCGTACCACCTCGAGGCGCCGCGCGCGCTCGCCGCGATGGCTCTCGCGCCGAGCTCGGCGACGGTGTACCCCTGGACCGCGCGCGACCCCGCGGCGGCGGCGACGCGCACGTTGCTCACGAACCTGCTTCAGGAGACGCGCGTGGACTCGGCGGAGAGCCGAGCGCTGATCGCGGCGGTGCGCGCGTCGGGCGTCTCGGACGAGATGATGGACCTGATCAGCGCGCTGGAGGCTGGCGTGCGCGCGCAGGAGCTGCAGGTTTCGCGCAACCGCGCGTCTCAGCCCAGCCTGGTGGGAGGCAATCCCGAGGGGTGGATGGTGCAGCTGCAGGACTTCATGGAAAACTCCGCGCGAGGCACGACGGTGATGTGGCAGCCCGCGGGCGGGGGGGGACCGGGCGCGTCCGACGACCTCATCTCGGGATCGGGCCATTTGTACGGGGGTTTTTTGCCAACCGTGCCCGGCCCGGGGTACGCGCTCACCGCGCGGCGGCTCAACGACCTGGAGATGGTGGTGGAGATCCCCACGTCGTGCTGGTCCAGCGCGGACGCGTTAGGTTCGTACAACGCGACGGACGACCAGTCTTGGAGGCACCCGCGCGTGGTTTCGTGCGACTTTGGGGGCTACCACGCGACGCATTTCCTGTACCTGCTTCTGGACGACGGCGGGTTGAGGTTCGTGGACGCGGTGATGGAGCCGCCGGACATACCGCACGTGGACCTCATTTCCTCGGCGCTCGAGTCGCAGGACCTGCTTGGTTTAGTGGAGAGCGTCACGCGGCGCGCGGCGTCCTACGCCAAGCGATGGGAGGAGTTTCAGACCCTGCCCGCGCGGTACGAAGCCGTCTGGCAACCCACCAGCTCGGGCTTGACCATCGTGGCGAGCGTGGGCGGCGCCGACGCGCTCACCGGGACTCCGCTTCCCGAGGTGAACATCTCCGTCTCCCTGGACGTGCCGCACGCGTGGCCCTGGCCCGCGGAGGGCGAACTGAGGCCGGCGTCCATCCGCGTTTTGGCGGCGGACGACATCCCCTACCACCGGCGCGAGGCTGTGGCGTCGCTCTCGGCGGAGCTGGCGACGGACGCGACGCTGGCGGGCGGCGACAACCAGGGCGGCCTCGCCAAAATCCTTCTCGGCCTGGAGAAGAAGCTGGCGGCGTACGCGTTCCGGTGCGCCAACGACTGCGCCGTGGGCAACGGCGCGTGCGACACGTCGCAGTTCCCGCCGGTGTGCCGGTGCTTCCCCGGGCACGGTAACCTGGACTGCTCGCACGTGTCTTGCCCGAACGACTGCTCCGGAAGAGGCGCGTGCGACTCGCAGCAGATTTGCGAGCGCGACGTCGAGACGGGCGAAATCGACTGCGTGGGCGGCACGGGCAAGTGCGCGTGCGAGTACCCGTTCTTCGGCGCGGACTGCTCGCTGCAGCCGTGCGCCAAGCGGTACCTCGTCAAGGAGGGCGTGGACGTGTCGCGCGGCGAGGCGAGCTTCGCGGAGGAGTACGAGGCGAACGGGTGGCAAGTCACGGAGGTGCGTCTGTCCCCGACCAACGGGGACGCGCCCCCGCCGGGGAGCATCCCCGGCGACGCCTTCTCGCTCGCCGCCGCCGCCAAGGGCGTCGCGTACGTGGTCTTCGGCTCCTCGGACGACGCCACGGCGGCGCGCGCGGCGGACCCCTTCTACGCCGACGCGACACCCAGCCGCGGCGTCGCCACGCGCGCGCGCGAGTTCGCCGAGGAGCTTCGCGCGCTGGAGCAGCGCGAGCGGCACTTGCTTTCGTTATTTGGGGAGGCGCAGGTGGAGTGCACGGGCCACGGCGCGTGCGACTACGGCGCGGGGCTGTGCTACTGCGCGAACCGGTACTTTGGCGCGGCGTGCGAGTTCACGTACTGCCCCCAGGACTGCGCCGGGCACGGCGCGTGCGATTTCGTCACCGGGCAGTGCCTGTGCGAGCAAAATTACATGCCCGACGCGTTCGAAGGGTGCGTGCTGCGGCCGCTGTATCTGGCGTCCACCACCTGCGAGGACGCGGCGATGGACAAGCGCGTGGACGCGTTTGGCGTTCGCGTCGTGCCGCTCTACCTCTCGTGCATGCTGGGCGTCGCGCTCGGCTCGAGCGCCACGGGCGAGCACTGCCCCGAGGCCAACGCCATCACCGGCGACAAGGGAGAGTGCTACACGAGTTTCCCGCTCTCGGCGGCGATCGACGCCGAGAGCGCCGAGAGCGCCGAGAGCGCCGCCGACGCGACCGGGTCCGTGGACTCCAACTCGACGACGACGACGACGCCGACGCCGGCTGTTTGGCGCAACGCGGTGTGCTCGGACTGTTCCGGCTTCGCGTCGCGTAACGTCTCGCAGATCCACCTGTACCCGGAAGAGCCCTGCCGCACAGTCTTCGGCGTGCGCACGGAGGAGTGCCTGGAGACGCGCGTGCACTCGGACGTCGTTCCCGGGCTGGGCATGCTCCCGCCTCCCCTTCCGGACGCGGTTTTGAACGGCACCGCCGCTTTGAACGGCACAACGACGCCCTTCGCCGAGATCACGTTCAACCTGACGACGATGCGGCGCAAGGAGATGCGGTTCACGCGGTTCACGGCTCGCCCGGGTATCGTGCGCGAGTTCTGGCACCCCGTGAAACAGGGGGGCTGCGGCGCGTGCACGGACGCGAACCCCATGTGCGGCGCGCGGTTCGAGGTGCTGCGCGACGGCGTGCTTGCGTACTCCGCGGTTGTCGCGAGCGAGGCGAGGGTCGACATCGACGTGCGAAACGCGACGGCGCTCACGCTGCGCACCGCCGGCGTCGCGCCGACGTACTGGCGACTGGGCGGCGGACTGGGGTATGGAGGCGGCGAGGCCCCGGCTCTGGCCACCGAGCCCGTGCGCGCCAGCTTCTGCGACGGAGCAGCCTGGGCGGACGCGGCGCTCGTGTGACGTGTAGATTGATAGACTATTAGGACTAGCTAGCTCTGCGCCGAAAACGCGCGTCGAAAAAATACATCACAGTCACATAAAAATAAAAATGGTCTACGCGGCGTTTGCCTTTTCGCGCGCGGCGCGCACCGCCGCCGCCGCGGCTTCGTTCGGGCTCATGCCCTGCTCGACGAGTTTCGCGAACTCCGCCTTTATGGTCGCCTCCATGGCCGCCTTCGCGCCCGCCGCGCGCGTCTCCGCCGCCGACGCCGACGCCTCGCGCGCCGCCGCCGCCGGAGCCGCCGCCGACGTCGGCGCGGGCTCCGGCGCCGCCGGCGCGAGATCCGCGGACCTCCGCGGCGGCGCCGCGAACGCCGCGCCGTTCCCGATCCCGCCGAAAGGGGCGCCCTCCGAGGCTGTGCGCATCTGCGCGTCCATCATCGAGAGCATCGGCATGAGCTGCTGGCCGAACGGCGTGCTGAGGACCTCGTCCGGGAGCGACAGGATGTGCGACGGGATGCCCTCGCCGACGAGAAACTGCGCCACTTCATCCGAGAAGTTGTTGCAGTTGTGGCGCAGCAGGTTGTACGTCTGCATGGTGAACCGCGGCGCGATGTCCACCAGGAACTCCTCGAACACCTCACGAGGCAGGTGCGTCTCCCCGAGGTCCAGCACCTGCAAGGGCCGGCCGAAGTGCGTGAACCCGGGGGCGCCGCGTTGGATGCCGCCTCCGAAGTACCACTCCTCGCCGAACGCGATGATGCCCGTGTGCCACACGCCCTCGATCTGCTTGCCGAGGAGCTGCGCGGACATCGCGCGCGCCATCCCCTGGGAGAGATCGTAAAGGTGCAGCTGCACCTTGGTCGCGCCCGACTCCGCCATCGCGAACCGCGAGCGCGCGCGAACCAGATCTGCGTCGAGCGTGTCGAGATCTCGTCCTCCGACGCGTCGAGACGAAAACGTTTGGCGATTTTCCTCCCGACGAGACGTGTCGCACGCCGAAGAGCACAAAAGAAACGTCTCACCGTTACAAAACGTCTCACCGCCGTCCCCCGCGGCTCCCCCGTTTGATGTCCGGCAGACGCACGGACGGCCGCTCCACGAAGCTCGGGAACGTGCGTAACCTCGCGCGTTCCAGCTCCGCGCGGAGCGCAAGCATCTCCTCCTCCTGCGCCTTGGCGATGTGACGCAGCTTGCTCTGCGTCACGAGCGCGCGCATCTTCCGCGCCTTGGCCTCGCGCGAGTTGTCCGTCTCGGCGCCGCCGCCGATTTCGGCGTCGCGCAGCGCGGCGACGTCTCTCACCGCGCCGTCCATCTCGCGCGCTTTCGTCGCGATCGCCTCGTTCGCTTCCGCGACGGCTTCTTTCTTCCGGCGCGTCTTTAGAAGTTCCTTACGCTTCTCCGCGACGCGACGCGCGTGCAGAGCCTTGGCGTGTTCCAGGCGTTGTTCCAGCGACGCGAGCTCGGCGCGCCGGCGCTGCGCCGCCGCGTCCGTCTCGCGCGCCGCGCCGGCGAGCGTCTCGCCCTTTTGCTTGGGCGGCGGACCGCGCGCGAGATCCTCCTCCACCAGGACGTCGCGCAGCAAACCCACGGGCGCGCGCGCCATCTGGATCTCCTTGATCTTGTGCGACGCGTCCTCGCCCTCCATGGCGAGCCGCTCCTTCTCCCACTGCAGGTCGTAGATGCCCTTCTTGAAGTCCTTGATGGCGACGAGCGTCTCCACTTTGCCCGCGCCGTGGCCCTGAATCACCTCGTTCAGGTGTTCCACCACCGACCGGTCGATGAGCACGGCGTCCGCCTTCGCGGCAGCCTGCGCCTCGAGGTCGGCGATGCCCCCCAGCTCGAACTCGGGCTCGAGCGCCTCGACGTACGTCTGCAGCATGCGCACGGGAAGGGAGAGGTCGTACAGCGCGTCGCGACGCTTGGCGGCGTGCGCCGCCGCCGCGGCGCGCGACGCCGACTCCGCCGCGACGGCGGCGTCGTCCGCCGAAACCAGCTTCGCCTTCAAACGGCCCATCTCGCGCATCTGCGCGTCGAAGACGCGCAGCTCCTCTTCCTTGGCGATCTTGCGGTCGCGAGCCTCGACGAGTCGGAACCACCACTCGTCGTCCGTGCCCTCGGGGCGGTCGGAGTACGAGTCCAGAGGTTCCGGCGCGGGAGGCGTCGCCTCGCGCGTGTTCTCCGAAGCCGGGCGCCCGGACGCGCCGCGGAACGGGTCGTGCTCCGAGACGTGCGACAGCGTCGAGGGCACCTCCTCTTTGGCGAGATTCTTTTCTTTGTCGGATCCCGTAACGCTCGATCCCCCCGGCGTGCCCGGAGTGGTCACGCGCATCGCAGGGGTCGTGCCGCGCGGCGTGGACGTGCCGCTGGAGACGCCGCCGCTGGAAACAAAGCTCGACGCGCGTTTCAAGCCCGTCTGCTTTCGCGGCTTCCGGCGCTTGTACAGCGCGTGCAGCGCGTCGAAGAGGTCGTCCGCGTCGGCAAAGTCGCGTTTGAACTCGCGGTCGAGTTTCTGGTTCTGCGCGTCGCACGCGTCGCGCTTCTTGCGCGCGGCGTCGAGCTCCAGCTGGAAAGCAGAGCACGCCGCGCGCGTCTTTTCGCGCGTCGCCCGCGCGGCGTCCACCGCGAGCGCCAGTCTCTCCTCCTCGCGCTCGTCGTCGTGCAGCGCCGTCTCCACCTCGCACGCCAGCGCGACGACGTCGGCTTCCATCTCCGCGACGCGCTGGTCCGTGGCGAGTTTCTGGACGAGGAACTCGGCGAGCATCTCGTCGTGGCGCACGACCGTCTCCGCGGACTCCTCGTGCAGACGCACGAGCTCCGCGGCGAGCAGAACGCGCCGTTTCGCCAGCTCCTCTCGGTACACCTTGGCTTTGTTCTCAAACTCGCGGCCTTGCTTCCGCTGCTCGTCGTTCCAGTCCTCCTTGTCAATCTCGATCATCCAGTCGGGCTTGGGGAGCTCGTCGGGCACGCCAACCTCCTCCGCCTTCTCCAGGCGCCCGCCCATCATCTCGCGCAACGCGCGGTCCTCGGGGGGGTTCTCGCCCTTCGCGCGGATGCGCTCGCGCTCCGCCTCCGCCGCCGCCTCCGCCGCGGCGCGTTCCTCGGGCGAGAGCCAGCGTGTTGACTTGAGCTCGGAGTCCTTGACGCTCAGCACGTACTCCTCCTGCTCGATTTTGTCCACCACGCACTCGAACAGAGGCGCGTCGTCGTCCGTGTGCCCCGCGAGCTCCTTGCGGATGTCCACGATGCGCGCGTTGATCTCCGCGATCTTGTCCACGAACTTCTGCTTCTCCGCCTCCGTCGACGCGAACGACTCGTTGAACGCGGCTTTCGCCTCGCGGACGGTCATCTGCAGCAGCGAGAACTGCGAGATTTTCCGGCGCGGAGGGTACAGCGCGCTCGGGTCGTACAGGCACGCCTCGTAGCTGTCGGTGGCCGGGTTCGGGTTCGAGCTCGCGGCGTCGCTCGGCTTCTTCGAAACCGCCGCGCCCTCGCCGAGAGGCGCGTCGACGCGCAAATCGAAAACCGAACGCGCGTCCACGCGGGAATCAGACGAAGACGCGACTTCACGCGCGCGCTCCTTATCGCCTTCGAAAGCGCCTTCGGGTCGTGTCCCGTCCTCCTCGCCGCCGCTCTTCTCCTTCTCCACGACTCCGCGGTTTTTGAAGTGCTCCTGCTCCGCGAGCTCGACGCGGCGCAGGAACGCGATGCGTCGCCCCAGCCTGGCGGTTTTGTCCTCCGCCTTGAGCGGGTACTTGTGTACCATCAGCCCCGGCGTGTTCAGCGCGACGATGGCCGAGCCGTGCGTCTGCATCGTGTCCCAGCACTCCGCCACGATCTTGGAAGACATGTAGTCCGCCACCAGGTTCTCGCGCTCTAAGCGCGCGCGGAGCTCACGCACGCGCGTCTCGCCCTCAGCCACGAGCTGAGCCTTGAACGTCTCGTCCATCAGCAGGTCGCCGCGCGGCACGCGCGTCAATTCGTCGGCTTCGTCGTTCCGCGCGATGACATCCCCGAGCCGCCGCCGCAAGTGTTCGATGCGCTTCAAAGCGTCCTGCTTCGCCGCCTCCGCCGCGACGGAGAGCGCGGGCGTGACCGCGCCGGGGGAAGCGGCTGAGGCAGCCGCGGAGGCGTCGGACGCGTCCGGCGTCGCCGCCGCCGCGCTCGCCGCGCCGCTCGTCACCCGCCCCATGACCCGCGACACAAACGCGCCCGCGGCGTCGGTTTCCATCGCGCTTCCGCTCCGCCCGACAAACACGGGGGGGTCCCCTTCGCTCTCGCGGATGGTTCGCATGCCGGGCCCGAACGGTGACGGCTGGTCCTCCTGGGCCAAAATGCCTTTCCCGTCCAGGAACCCGGTCGCGACGAAGGCGGCGCCCTCCGTCGTCGTCGCGACGAGTTCGTCAAACGACGGCGCAAAGGCGACGGCGGCGATCCCGGACGCGCCGCCGGACCCCGCGCCCAGCGCCACGGTCTTGACCAGCCTCGCCGGCGGTTCTGCGCCGATGTCCAGTCGCGGGTTCTTGCTCTTCTCGCCGTCCGCGTGTGCGACGAACGGCGAGAAGAACAGGAGCCGGTTCGAGTCGGCGAGAGCCACGGCGACGCGCGTCGCCGAAAACGCGACGCTCGAGATCGGCCCGGCGCCGGCGTACGCCCACGCGTGACGCATCCCGGGTGGTGGAACCGCGCGCTGGGGAACCTCCGCCGCGAGCGCGGCTCGAACCGCGGACCGAACCGATTCGGGGGGAGGGATCAACGAACCGTCGTCCGGGTTCGCCACGAACACCGCGCCTCGCTCGTCTCCGAGCACGACGCGTCCGTCGGGGCTCCACGCCGCGCACGTCAACGCGCTCTCCTGCTCCACCCGCAGCGGTCGCGGCGTGACCGTCACGCGGTGGTACGTCTCGTCCACGACGTGCAGCGTGACGCCCGGGTGCGCCGCCAGCACGCCGCCGCGCGCGTGCGTGACCAGGAGTCTGTGCGCGTCGAAGGGGTCGAACGCGACGCGCGTCGCCTCTGAACGCAGATCCATCTTCACCAGCGTCTCGCCGGTCGCCGCGACGCGCAGCGCGAGCGTCGGGTCGGGCGCGGCCGAGGCGACCGCGAGGTACCGCCCGTCGCGCGAGAACGCCAGCGCGGTGATCCCGAGCGAAGCGCATCCCTCCAGCGTCGCGACGCGCTCCAGGGTGTCCACCTGGTGCACGTGAATTTTCGGGTCCAGGCCCCCCGACTCGGCGTACGCCACCACCGGGGAGGCGGAATGGGCGCTCGCGGCGAAGCACGCGATGCGGCGCGCGGCGCCGCGCAACTCGCGCTCCGCACCGCTCGAGGTGTCGCGCAACCGAAGCGCCGTGCCCGTGGACGCGATCTGCGAGGGGAGGGGGAGGGAACGCGTCAGAGGGAGGCGTCCCAAATCAGGATGGCGAGACGAAAGGGGCGTCAACGACTACGCGCGCGCGAGCACGGAAAGGGGGGGCGAACGCACCAGCGTGTGCGCGTCCGCGTACTCGGCGTGGCCCGGAACCAAAGCATCCGCGTCTGACGCGTCGACGCTCGCCATGGTGCCCGCGTGACCACCACCGCCGGGCGTCCACCGCGCCTCGAGCCACTGGGGGGTGGATGATTTGCGAGAGGGAAAAAGCCGCGACGAGCAGAGTTTTTCTTTTTGAGCTTTTTTCGCGACGTCTGTAACTATGCATCCACGGTGTACCGGTACACAACACCCTCGAAAAAGCGCAACTTTTCGACTCCCTACTTATTGCGGAAAAGTCGCCACCCTGTCACATCGATCCATGGATCCCCATGTCAGGTTGGCTCAGTTGGCTAGAGCGTCGGTCTCATAATACACATACGAAAAACCACTCCCCTACACTCGTAGGCGGTTTAACTCGTTAATGACGAGTTGAGCTATCCGGAGGTCGCCAGTTCGATCCTGGCACTTGACATTTTTTTCTTGACTAATTACTCATTACAGCAACTTTTGCATCATAAACTTCTGACTGAATGTTTGTCGAGTCCTCGTTTTTTTTTTTGCGCTTTCAGACGGAGGAGGGCGGAGAAAGACCTTTCTTCCTGGGGCGCCTCCAGATCCGCGCGCGCCTCGGTCGTGACCCCGGTGCGGCGAGACCCACGCCACGCCCCGCAACCCCTTGGAGCGACCGGCGTCGCGCGCGATCGCTTTCGCCGTCCCGCGCTCGTGAGACGCGTCGCCGGAGGCTCCGCTCGAGGTCGCGCCCAATCGCCTCGCCGCAGCCGTCCTCCCCCGGGCGAGCGCGATGCTTCGCCGCGCGGTGCGCGAGTTGACGACGGCGGGGTGTCCCGCGTGGTGCTCCTCGCGCTCCGCGCGCGCGCTCGTCCCCGATCGCGCGTTCGCGTCCTCCGCGACCGCGCGCGCGTCCGCCGGCTCGTCCTCCGGGGAGCCCTCGATCGAGTTCGAGCCGAGGGTGGACACGTACGTCGAGCGTCGCCGCGCGTGGGAAAAGGAGCTCAACGCGCGGCGAAAGGAGTGGGCGGCGGAATTCGAGGCGCGCGCGGACGCGAAGGCCGCGGAGGTGCAGTCGGAGCGCGAGCGCATCGAGGGGGAGAAGGCGGCGAGGAAAGCCGCGAAGGCGCTCAAGTCCAAAGCGAGGGCCGAGGAGGTGGCGCGGGAGGAAAAAGCCCGCGCGCGCGCTAAAGAAACGGCGCTGCGGCGGAAAGCCGTCGTGCGCGCGCAACGCGACTTTGTCGCGCACCTGCGCAAGACGGCGCGCGAGGAGGAGCTGCTGAAAGCCTCGAGGAACTGGGTCACCGCGGAGGACCTGGACGAGCGCATACGACACGCGCTGGAGAACCCGAGGCCGATGTACTGAGGCGTAGCGACGACGAACGAATGATGAATCGCGGCTTTCGGGCGAGTGCGATTTCGATTTCGACGCTCAGAGACGCGCGCCACGCGCGTAGACTCCGTTCCGCGTATGTATATCTTACACCGCGTTCGCGTTCGATGACGAAAGATATCGTCGACTTGAGTAGGTTCTACGTCTCCTTCGCGTCGTACTCAGTACGCCTTCTCGTTCCCGTTGCCGAGGGGGAACTCCGCGCCGAGCTCGTCGCTCAGTCCCTGTTCGGTGATCCAGCTGTTGTGCGTCACCTCCTCGCCCTCCGGGACGGAGATGCGCCGCTCGCTCGCGTCGATCTTCGCCTCGTTGATGCTGGCGATACGCTTGCGCATGTACCCCTTCGCGTCGAACTCCCAGTTCTCGTTGCCGTAGGCGCGGAACCACTGCCCGTCCGGGTCGCGGTACTCGTACTCGAAGCACACCGCGATGCGGTTGTCGTGAAACGCCCACAGGTACTTGCGCAGCACGTAGTCCAGCTCGCGGTCCCACTTGCGCGTCAGGAAATCTTTGATTTGCGCTCGTCCGCGCACGAACTCGGCGCGGTTGCGCCACTCCGAGTCCTCGGAGTACGCCATCGCGATGGCATCGACGTCCTTGCGATTCCAAGCCGCCTCCGCCGCCTTGACCTTCTTCAGCGCCGTCTCCGCGTCGAACGGGGGGAGCGGAGGCCGCGGAGGGTCGGACTCAAAGGACTCGACGACCGCGCAAGCGGTGGACTTCGGCGGCATCGCCAGCTGCGGCGCGGTGAGTTCCTCCGCCTCCTCGTCGTCGAGGTCAATCAGGCACGATTGTGAGACGACGGAGCGCATGGTCGCGGGTCGTGTGGTGTCCGGCGCTGAGTGCGTCGGCGCGTGTGGCGGGACTCGTCGCGTTTCGCCGCGAAACCGCGCGGGCGTTTCGCTCGCGCGAAGCGTCGCGACCGCGGGCAAAAATCGCGACCGACGAAACGTGAGAACGCAGCTGTCGCGAATATTCTTCGGAGTATTGGTTAAACGAACGCGCGCACGCCTCTTCACGCGCATCCCGATCTTGTCGTGCGTCGACCGCCTACTCCTCGGGTTCGCTGAGGTTGTTGGTCTCCACGAGCTTGACCTTCTTCTCCGCCTCTTCCGGCGTCGCGTCGCGCGAGCTCTCCACAACCATCACGTGGGACCAGTTGGCGCCGAGGTCCCAGATGTACTCCAAGAGGTCGCCATTCGCGAGCATCACGTCGCTGAGCTTCGTCTTCTTAGACCCGACGTGCTTGATCTCGAACGACTCAGAAACGCCATAACCATGCGTCTCGTCCTCCACGACGAACGATTTCATTTTTTTCGATCCCGGCGCCGCGTCATCGTTGAACTCCCACTCGCGGTAGCGCTGTCGTTGTTCGTCCTCGAGCCTTTGCGCGATCGCGGAGAGCCTCGACTTCATCTCGGGGACTTTCAGGCCCTCGGTGGGCACGCCGAACGCGAGGCACCACTCGAGCAGGTCCGCCTTCTTCATGCCGGTGGGTCTGGCGAGCCACGGGTCGATCGGGTAGCGGAACTGGCACAAGTGGTAGCCGAGGCCGCGGTTGAACGACGTGCAGATGACCTCGTGCAGCTCGTCGAACGTAGCTTCTTGGTGGACATCGAAAACGCGCTTGCCGTACTTGCCTATCGCGAGCGGCAGGGTCACCCTAATGCGGTACGTCTGCAACGCGAGCACGTTCGACGCGCGGGACTCGGCGAGACGGGCGCGCTTAGCCGCGGGAGAAGCGGAGGTGACCTCAGACATGTCGGTCTGCAGTGCGTGTTGATCTGGTCGGGAAAGCCACCAACTTCGCGCGCTTTTCGCGATTTTTGGTTCTCGAGTCCTGATTGCGCGAGTTTTGGCAAGGCGACTTGCGATCACGCGGCGAGCCACCCACACTGCTCTCTACGCACGTCGCCCTTCTTCCGCGGAGCGATCATCATGTCGTGGACGACGTCGTGCGCGTCCACGGCGCGCCTCGCCGATGCGACGCCGGGCTCGAGCCGAACGTCCGCGCCGCGCCGCGCGTGGGTCAGGACCGCGGTCGTGGCTTCGCGCGCCGCGCGCATCCGCGAAACGCGTGGTCCCGTCGCGTCGTCCCGCGCGCGCGCCGTGCCCGCCCTCCACGCGCTTCGCGCGCGCTTCGCGTCGGCTCGTCACGCCACCGACTCGTTTCCGGGACCGCGAGGTGGACGAGACACCGCTTGCTGCGCGTACGCCGCCCCCCCCCCCTCCGCGGGCGACGATTCGAGGCCCGAGGACTGGGCCGAGCTCCTGAAGAAACTGCGCAAGGCGAAGTGGGACGCCGCGCCCAAGCCTTGGAAGGAGTTCTGGGCGACGCGCGTCGCCGCTGCTGTGGTGGAGGTGGACGTCGACAACGAGAGCGTCTCCGCGAAGGAGGTGGAGGGCATCGGCCTGAACGCGCCGAAAGATAAAGCCGAGGCGCTCGAACGGTTCAAGCATAACGTCGTGGTGTACCGCCAAAACTACGCGCTCGTCGCGTGGGGCGCGTGCACGTTTTTCGCCGCGCTCTCTAACGACATCCTCTGCGCGGTCGGCCTCGTGTGCGCGGCGGCGGCCGCCGCAGCCGCCAGCGACACGCTCCTGGGCGAGCTGCAGCTCGCGACGGACAACAAGCTCACCTGGAACAAGACGCGCGTCGCCGGGCTCGACCGCGCGGGCGTGTCTCTGGCGACGCGAATCGGCGCCGCCGTCTCGTTCGCGCTCGCCGCGTACGTCTCGGGCTTTTTCGAGTTTTTTCTCGCGTTCGCGAACCGGCTCGTGTTTTACGGGCTCGCGCCCTGCGCCGCGCACGCGGTGCTCCGGCCGATCGACCTCAAGTCCACGCTGAGCGACCTGTGGAACGACGCGAAGGGCGTGCAGACCAAGGAGGAGGCGGCGGCGCTCGCCAAGAAGGGCGTCAAGGGGATCAAGAACTGGTGGAACAACCGGCGGCCGGCGGAGCCCACGCCGGTGGTGATGTCGGTGAAGGGCGACCCGGACGCGGCGTACCGCCAGGCGGGGTTCGCGGGCGAGCGCGCCAGGCAGGACGCGGAGGAGAGCGCCAGGCGGGCGCGCGAGGCGCAGGACGACGAGGGGGTCGTCGACACGGAGGGCTGGGCCAAGCCGGACGCCAAGGGAGAGCTGCCGCCGGGGAAGTCCAGGTGATGACGTCTGCGCGGCGCGCGACGGGTCCCTCGTCGGCGAGGAGTCTTCTTTCTTACGCGGCGGCGCGAACGACGGCGACGATAGCTACGAAGTCGATGACCATCGGGTCGGGGTGTGTTGAATGGAAAGAACGTTTCGTCTTCGTTCACAGCTCGCCGTGGGCGTTATCCTCGGTGTCCGACCCCTTGACCGGGAGGTACATGCCCTCCTGCGCGATCCACAGATTGTTCGAGTCCTTAGAGTGCGCGCCGCACACCTCAAACTGCCCGGTGATCGGCCGCGAGTACTTCTGCTGGTGCGAGTGCAGCGACACCCCGGTGCTGACGTGCACGAGACGCACCTTGCGGTCGCGCAGCCACTCGTTGTCGCCGCCCTGCGTCTCCACGCGCCAGTTATCGTCCATGTTGCTCGTATCTTCGTCGCCGAAGCAGCTCACCTCCTGGTTCCCAGAGAGCGGGCTCTGATGCAGGTGCGAGTGCAACCACTTCCTGGTGTTCACGTGCTGCAGTCGGATGGTGGCGCCGTTCGCCAGAGGCTCGCCGGCGACGCAGGTCCCGCCCAGCGCGGGCTTGACGGTCCAGTACGAGTTCCCATCGTTCACCTCGCGGAAGCCCGTGACCGACTGCTGGCCGCTCCCGCTGCCGTACGCGATCTCGTGGCTGTGCAGCTTCGCCTTGGTGTTCGCGTGCGTCAGCTTCACCGTGCTGCCGCAGGTCACCTTGGAGGTGTCGGGCTCGGCAGCCGCGACGGAGGCGCACGCGAGAAACGCCGCGAACAAAAGCGCGACAGCGCGTCGACGAACCATGTCGAGCGGTTTCGGGATCTCGAGGAGGTCCTGTGCGCGACGATGCGAGCTCTCTTGCGCGTCCGCCTGTGCGCCTTCGCGAGCCTTCCACCGCGGCCTCGATCTGATCGCGGAACTTTCCGCAGTCGCGCCGCGTCGAAATGTGGCGCCCACTCTCAGAACGCGGCGACGTGTCTTTTTATGGCGAGGCCGCTGCAGGGACCATTCCGAGCCGAGCAGCCTTCGCGCGCTCGGATCGACGATGCAGAGCCTTCTTTCGCCCAGCCTGATGTTGCGCTCGGCGAGCGTGGCGCTGTGCCGCGGCGTCGGGTGCGTGCGCGACCCCCGCGCGCGTCTCCACGCTTCACCCGCCGCGTCCATTTCGTTTCGCTCACCAGCCTCCTTTTCTTTATCCTTTCCCGCAGGTACCGAAGAAGCGGCGTGCTCGCGAACCGCAAGGACGGCGTGCTCTCCGCGCGCGTGGTGCGGCCCGCGGTGACCGTCGCGGCCGCATCCACCGATGTGGAGACCTCTGAGACGGCTCTGAAGGATGCGGACGGCAAGGACATCTCCGGCGCCGGCATCCGGCGTCGTTTCCTCGAGTTTTACGAGTCCAGAGGGCACGCACGTCTGCCCAGCTCGTCGCTCGTGCCCGAGGACCCCACCGTGCTGCTCACGATCGCCGGCATGCTGCAGTTCAAGCCCGTGTTCATGGGCCAGGAGGAGCGGAAGGTGCCTTGCGCCACCACCACGCAGAAGTGCGTCCGCACGAACGACATCGAGAACGTGGGCGTGACCGCGAGGCACCACACCTTCTTCGAGATGCTCGGGAACTTCTCCTTCGGCGATTACTTCAAGAAGGAGGCGATCCAGTGGGCGTGGGAGCTGGCCACGAAGGAGTACGGCCTGGACGCGTCCAGGGTCTGGGTCAGCGTGTTCAGGGAAGACGACGAGGCGTACAACATCTGGAAAGACGTCGTGGGCGTTCCCGAGGAACGCATCAAGCGCATGGACGAGGCGGACAACTACTGGGCCGCCGGGCCCACCGGGCCGTGCGGCCCGTGCTCCGAGCTGTACTGGGACTTCCACCCCGAACGCGGCACGGGCCCGGAGTGCGACCTGGACGATGACTCGCGGTTCATCGAGTTCTACAACCTGGTGTTCATGGAGTTCTCCCGCTCGGCGGACGGCACCGTCTCGCCGCTGGCGCGCAAGAACATCGACACCGGCATGGGCCTCGAGCGCATGGCGCAGATTCTGCAGGACAAGCCGAACAACTACGAGACGGATCTGATTCGCCCCATCATCGACAAAGCCGCGTCGATGGCCGGCATGACGTACGACGGCGCGAGCGACGCGGAGAAACTCAAACTCAAGGTGATCGGGGACCACGTGCGCGCTGTGTCGTACCTCATCGCCGACGGCGTGTACCCCTCAAACGTCGGAAGAGGGTACGTCGTGCGCCGCCTGATTCGCCGCGTCGTGCGGTGCGGGCGCCTCCTCGGCGTCGCGGCGCCGGAGGGCACAGAGGCGTTCACGCCCGCGATCGCCGCGGTCGCGATCGAGATGGGCGACGGGTGCGACCCCGAAATCAAGAACCGCGCCGCGAAGGTGTTCGACGAGCTCGAGCGCGAGGAGCTGAGGTTCGCCACGACCCTCGGCCGAGGCGAGGAGATTCTGGCCGACATGCTCGCCGCCGCCGTCGCCGCCGACGCGAAGGCGCCCGTTCTGTCCGGCGACGACGCGTTCACGCTCTACGACACCTACGGCTTCCCCCTGGACATCACCACCGACGTCGCGAGCGAGGCGGGCGTCGCCGTGGACGTCGACGGGTTCGAGGCTGCGATGGAAACCGCCAGGAACCTGTCGCGCGACGCTCGCGTCGCCGTCGACGTCACCGCCGGCGACTTGCTGGCGGGCGTCGCCGACGAGCTGGGCGAGCCCACCCGCTTCACCGGCTACGGTTCGCTGGCCGAGTCGGACGTGCGCGTGCGCGCGATCGTTAAGCAGGGCGCGCGCGTGGACGAGGCCTCGCCCGGGGACGTCATCGACGTCGTCCTGGACGCGACGCCGTTTTACGCCGAGGGCGGCGGCCAGATCGGCGACGAGGGCGAGATCATCGTGGCTGGCGGCGCGACGCTCGCCGTGAAGGACTGCCGCAAGGCTGCCGGCGGGCGCCTCTTCGTGCACAGCTGCGAGGTGATGGGCGATGCGCCCGTGCGCGAGGGCGACGCCGTGACCGCCGCCGTGAACGCGGCGTCCCGCCGCCGCGCCAAGGCGAACCACACGGCGACGCACCTGCTGCAGTCGGCGCTCAAGCTGGTGGTGGGCGAGGACGTGTCGCAAGCCGGCTCGCTGGTGACCTTCGACCGCCTACGGTTCGACTTCAACGCACCTAGAGCGCCCACGAGCGACGAGCTGAGACAAATCGAGGCTCTCGTCAACGGCTGGGTCGGGGACGCCGTCGCGCTGGACGCGCGCGAGATGCCCATCGCCGAGGCCAAGGCAAAGGGCGCCACGGCGATGTTCGGCGAGAAGTACGGCGATGTGGTGCGCGTCGTGGACGTTCCCGGCGTGTCCATGGAGCTGTGCGGGGGCACGCACGTGAGCAACACCGCGGAGATTGGCGGGTTCAAGATCGTCTCCGAGGCGGGTATCGCCGCCGGCGTGCGCCGCATCGAGGCGGTCGCCGGTCCGGGCGTCGTGGACATGCTCGCCGACCGCGACGAGGTGGTGAGCGCGCTGGCGGGGTCGCTGCGCGTCCCCCCCGAGGAAATCGCGGGCCGCGTGTCGTCGCTCATGGAGGACCTGCGCGCGGCGCAGAAGGAGGCGGAGGCGTTGCGCGGCGAGCTCGCGGCGGCCAAGTCCGTGGCGCTCGCCGCGGACGCCGCGACCGCGCCCGGCGGCCAGAAGGTGCTCGTCGCGCGCCTGGACGGCGTCGACCCGGCGGCGCTCAAGGCGGCGGCGGAGAGCCTGTCTTTGTCGCTCGCCGCCGACGGCGGCGACGGCGTCGCCGTGGTGCTGGGCTCGGGGAGCGCGGACGGCAAGGTGGGCCTGGTGGCGGTGTTCGACGAGGCCGTGCAGAAGGCCGGCGGGCTCAAGGCGGGCGCCGTGCTGGGCGCCGCCGCGAAGGCGTGCGGCGGTGGGGGCGGGGGCAAGCCCGGGTTCGCGCAGGCGGGCGGCCGCGACGCCTCCAAGCTGGACGGCGCGCTGGACGACGCGCGCGACGCCATCATGAAGGCGCTCGAGGCGGCGTGAACGCGGCGCGCTTTTTTTTCGTTCACGGTTTTTTATGATAAAGGAACACGTTTGGAAAACTCAACAAACACGTTACGGAACACGCCGTGCGCGACTCGCTAAAGCGCCCTGAGCGCGGCTCTGGTGGCCTCGTCCCTTAAGTCCGGGTCTCCGTACAGCGGGCAGTTCACCGCGCACCGAAACGACGCGGCGGCGTCAAACGGCGCCGACGCGCGCGAGTGCGGACACGCGCAGACGCGCGGCACGGCATCCAACGTGAGGCCTCGGTGCGCCAGCCAAGCCGTGACATCCTCCGTCGTCGGTTTCTTTTCCTCACGTTCGCCACGTTCGCCGTTCGCGTCGATCGTTTCAGCGGGGGCGCCCGCGAGAGCTTTTGTCGCGACGCCGTCGACGTCCCAGCGCGCCGCGCGATGTTCGCGCGTAGGCGTTCGCCGCGACGCCGCCGCTCTCTGCGCCGCCGCAGCGGCGTCCCGCGCGTTCTTCACGCGCTGGCGCCGGCTCTCCGCGACGTCGGGAGGCACGGCGGTCGTAAGAAGCCGCGTCGTCTCGTCCGCGAGAGTCTCGATGTCGTCCGCTTCTGAGCCGAGAGAGAGACCTCGGTCGCCGCCGAACGCCGCGGGCGTGAACGTCGCGAGCACGCTCCGGTGGCTCTCGCGCGCCGCGTCTCGCGCCGAGCGCAACAGGCGCGCCAGGGGTGTCTGCTCGCGCGCCTCCTCGGAAGCCTCGCGCGATTTGCCCGTTCGTCGTTCGCACGCGTCCGCGGGCGTATCACGAGCGACCGCGAGGGCGATGTTGGCGGTGTGCCGCGCGCTGTCGCCGCGCTCCGCCGCGACGCGCGCCGCGACGCGTCGCCGCAGATCCCGACGGAACGACTCGAGCTTCTTCTCCTTGTCCGCCTTCTCCGCCGCGAGCAGCGCGGCGACCGTCGCCGCGTTCTCCACCGCGTCGTCCACGTCGCCGGCGGTCGGGTCGGGGTTCCGCGCGCCCCCGGCGACGATCGCGTGGCGCCGCACGCCGTGGCGAACCAAGTGCAGCGGCACGTGGTGCAGCAGGTCGTCGTCGCGACCGCCCACGCGGCGCAGGCGCGTCGCGGCCATCGGTGCCGTGTCCCGAACGAGACGCGCGCGCGCGACGCACTGGAGAGACGCGCCGACGGGGCTCGGGGGCGTCGCGACTGACGACGCACGAGTCCTCGCGACACTCGGCGACGCGATCGTCGGCACCTCGCGCGGCGTCGTGTCTGCGTTCCCCCGCGCGGAAGCGGAATCTCGTTGTTCCCGTGCGCTCGTTCCGAGACCGGCCGACTCCCTGCGCTCGCCGGTCGAGCGGAGTTTCAAACCCGCTTCGCCTTTCAGTTTCGAGTCACGAAAGCGGCCGTTACCGCTCGGAGCGTTTTTCCCCCTCGAGACCCTCGTTTTTTTCGGCGTCAGGGTAATTGCCCATACGACGGGAGCGAGGTTTCACAGCACATTCGAGGTCGTGGGCCGAAACTTTCAAGCGCGAGCGCGAAAGGATCGTTTGAGCGAGAGCGTGGCGTCGCCGGGCTCGCGGCCACTGCGTTCGGCACGACCGACCCGACACCTCGAGGACAGTAAAACATGCCGCAGATTCAGTACTCCGAGAAGTACTACGACGACGTCTACGAGTACAGGTACGCGCGCATCCGCCCGCGACGTTTTCCCGCGCGCCTCGATGCGCTGTTTGATTTGCTGCACGCGACGAACGGAGTTCGCGCGCGAAGTCGCGGGTTCCCCCGCCTCGAAGGAACCCGCGACGGGCACGACGGCGATGCCCCGCGCGATATCGGAGTCGCGCGCGGTGCTCGATACGCGCGATACGCGCGTTCGAGCGCGTGCGTGTCGATCGGCACGCGTCGCGACGTCTTCGCCGGCGCGTTTCCCGCGCGCGCGAGCCTCGGGATCGCGAAGCGTGCCCGCCGCGTACCCCTTCGAAATCGGGTCGCCGCTCACCTCGCTTCCCCCTCTACCGCCATCGACAGACACGTCGTGCTTCCCCCCGACATCGCCAAGCTCCTGCCCAAGGGTCGCCTGCTCTCCGAGGTACGTTTCCGAACCGCGATACGGCTCGACGCCGACGCCACGCCCGAACGCCGGCGATACCGAAGCTCGGTGTCGAGACCGCATCGCTGCCGCTCGGGACCCGACCCGTTCCCCTCGCGCTCGCGCGGGAGTTTCGCGCGACTCCTCGTCTCCACGCGCGCGCGTCGCGCGGAGCGCACGGCTGACCCGCGCCTCTCCCTTCCCTTCTCTCTCGCACAGGCGGAGTGGCGCGGTCTCGGCGTGCAGCAGTCCCGCGGTTGGGTGCACTACGCCATCCACAGGCCCGAGCCCCACATCATGCTGTACAGGTGCGTCTCCCGCGGCGCGGTTCCGCGCGCGCTTTTTTCAAACCGACGCCCCGCGGCTCGCGCCCGATCCCGCCGCCGCGCCCGGCGGCGATCGCGTCGATCGACTCGCGTCGCGCGCGGAGACCTCGGCGACGCCGCCGCGTCGGCCGCTCGGCGAGCGCGGCGACGGCGCACCCACGCCGTCGCGAGGGACGACGGAGGGGTTTAGGTGCCCAGGCTTCTTAGTGGCGCAAAAAAAAGGCGACCGAAACGCGAATCTGACACCGTACGTTTTTCTCCCTTTGAACGCGCAGGCGCACGCTCAACTACGGCCAGCCCGCGCTTTCGGACGCGGCCAACAAGGTGAACGCGCAGTGAGTTCAGTGCGCGTGGAGCGGAAGGCGCCGCGCGGATGGCGCGGCGCGGAGGACGTTTGCGTCGCGCCATATGACGCGGCGACGCGGAACGAATGTCGATTTCGAGGAGGGGGGGTGAATGGGTGGCAGGGTCGCGCGCGGTCCGCGGCACGCTGTGGGACTCGAGCCTGTGGGCGAGTCCCTGATTCGTGGCGCGCGCCGCGACCCGTGCGACGTCGCGTCGGGGCGACGTCGCGTTTTTAGAAGCGGTACTAGCAACCGTAACACATTTGCGTCGCGACTTTTTTGCGCGAGGAGTTTCTCGCGTCGTCGACGGGCCCGGGCCCGGGCCCCGCCGTCGACGACGCGTCGCGCGTCGTCTCCAACATCGTCTCGTCTCTCTTTATGTACAAGGCAAAAGCCGCTACGACACGCGCGCGGGATTTTCTTTCGTTTTTCAGGACACGAAGCTCTCGTGCGTCTTCGCTTCGCGCGTCGATCGGATGCGATTTCATCCGTTTCGCTCTCTGCGCGCGAATCGTCGTCGGAAAGGCTCGGTTCGTCTCATTGCTGCGCCGCGGCGGGAGGCACGTACGCGCCGCCGCCCTGCCCGAGCGAGGGGTTCCCGTCGGGCACACCGTAGGGCTTGTACCCGTCGCCGCCGCCCGCGTAGCCGGCGCCGCCCGCGGGGGGCGCCGCGGGGGGGGGGGCGGGCATCGCGTCCTCCATCTGGCCGTACGGGTTCGCCGCGTCGGCGGCGCCGAAGCCCAAATCCCACATTTTGCACCACAGCATGATGACGAGCGGGCGCGAGAGGAACAGCAGGACCTGCATGCCCAGCAGGAACCTGGGCGTGCCGTGGTAGTGCGCGTTGGCGAAGATGCCATCCTGTATCGAGAGGACGAGGGAGGAGGAGGAGGCGCGCGAGAGGGTCAGAGAGGCGACGGAAGAGGTTGTCCTCGCGAGAATCCGCGCAGACGCCGCGGCGCGCCCGAGCTGAACGCATCGTCTGAGGCAATTCCGCGGTGGTGTCTCGGAAGATTCGCGCACGTACCGCTCCCCGATCGATTCGCCTCGCCCACAGGCTGAGCCAGATGACGTCCCACAGCAGGAGGGCGAACTGGCTGACGGTGTACATCTTCAGCAATCTGGGCTTCGCCACCTCCAGGCCGACGTGCGCGAGGAGCGCGAACCCGAACGTCAGCGACGCGACCCCCCCGAACGCCCAGCTCAGAGCGCCGCAGGCGCAGAGGATTATCTGCGCGTTCAGCAGGAGCTCCGCGTACTTGCGCGCGGTGTGGAAGTCGTACACGGGGACGCACGCCCCGAGGCGGCTAATCAGCGCGACCATGCTCGCGCGAGGTGCGGACGGAGCTCGCGAGGCGCGCGTGGAAGTGGCCCATTCTTACAGTTTGGCGAGTTTTCAGTTCCGAAACATCACCCACGAGATCGAGGCGAGCGATTGCGCTCGCACTCGAATTCGCCGAACGGGGAGTGCACGAGCAGCAGTCTGATATTTCGTCCGGGCACGAGAATCGCGTGTCGAAAATCACAGGCTGAGTTGTCCTAAACGAAAGCACTCGTCCGAGATCGGCGCATCGACGCGCAGAACGCGCCGCGCCTTCGCGTACCTTCCGACCAACCGAGCCGAGTGCGCCTCGCCTGGTCGATCGCTGGAGTACCCGGAGCCGTCGCTCGAGACGCACGGATCGACCGCGGTTCAGGGCGAGCGCCGCGATGGCTTCCGTTTCCGCCTCGATGTCAAGCGTCGCAGGCGTGGCGACGCCGCGACTCACGGCGCTCCCCGCGCGCGGCGTGCGCGTCGTCGCGCTGGCGCCGCGCGCGGGGCCGAGATTCCGCGCGACGCTGAAGGTGCGTCGCGCCTTCCCTTCCGTCCTCCCGACCCGCGGGGACCTCGCGGCCGTCGCGGCGACGCGCGCGATCGTCACCCAGTAACAACGCGGTTTGTCACGTTTGTCCGACCCGGGATTTTTGAGCGACGAAATTCTTTCGCCGCGCGAGAAAACAACGTCTCGCCTCGTTCGCCGCCGACGACGACGCGAGCCTCATCTCACCGCGATTCCCCCCGTTCTCTAAATGTCGCGTACCGCAAACCGCAGACCGCGCCCTCCGCGGCGTCGATCGCCCGCCGCGGCGCCGTCATCGCGCGCGCGGCGGTGGCTTCGCCTAACGCGCCGTCCGCGAAGCCCGGCGCGGCGGCGCCGCCGCCGCCGCGCCGCTCGAACGACGACGACGACGACGACCTCCAACTCCCGGATTTGACCGGCCTGTACCAGACCCTCGCCGTGCTCGCCGCGGACGCCGCGTTCTGCGCGCTGGGCATGCCCATCATCGCCACCTCCACCGTCGCCGCCGCGGGCGCCGCGGGCATGCTCGTCACCGCCGGCGCGCTGTACCTCGCCGACATGCGCGCGTCGTTCCTCGCCGCCGCCGAGTCCGTGGAGAAGTCGCGCGCCGCCGCCGTCGCCGCCGCCGCCGTCGCCGCGGCGGCTTCCTTCCTGGCGCTCGTCGCGGTGCAGGCGATGCGCACCTCTAAGGCGACGGCGGCGGCCGTGCTCGCGGGCGCGGCGGTGGTGGCGACCACCAGCTACTTCTCCAAGGAGCTCGAGAACGGGCTGGAGATTTCCGTGACGCGCGCGCCGGAGGGGGAGAAGGGCGGCGTCGGCTTGTACACGCGCGACCCGGCGTCGCTCACGAAGGGTGAGCCCTCGGAGAAGGCGCTGAAGCGCCTGCAGTCCATCCGGAACATCCTGCTGGAGGAGTTCATGGAGGAGGAGACGCGCCTGGCGGACGCGGAGAGGATGAAGAGCGAGGAGGTGGCGCGGTTGGAGGCGATTTACGACACGCGCGTGCGCACGCTCCAGCGCGAGATTGCCATCCTGAAGAACAAAAACGTCGAGCTCTCGGTGTTCGCGGGCAAGGCGGCTTCGTACGACGCGCTGAAGCTTCGCGCGGAGACGGAGATCGCGACGCTGAAGAAGACGTACGACGCCGAGATCACGGCGCTGAAGGCGCAGATCGCGGGCCTGGAGAAGACCATCGAGACGGTGGAGCGGGAGATGGCGGAGGAGCGCGCGGCGATGGCGGCGAAGCTCGCCGCCTCGCGGTTCGAGCGCGACGCCGCCAAGCGCCTGCACGACTCGGAGATGCGCAAGTACCGCGCGGCGCTGGCGCTGAGCAACGAGCACGCGGAGTGGTGGAAAGCCGAGTCTCGGCGCATCGACCAGGAGGCGGCGGAGAAGCGCGAGGTGATCGAGAAGCAATACGCCGAGTCCACGGCGAGCAAAGTGGAGTGGGAACGCGCCAACGCGGCGTCGACGATGGAGAAGGCGCTCGCCGAGCTGAAACGCGTCTCCGAGTCCCAGCTCGAGGCTGCCGTCGCGCAGGCGCTCGGCGAGCGCAAGGCGCTCAAGGCGCTCATGGAGAACGAGCTGGAGAAGGCTGAGCGCAAGCGCGAGACGGAAGTGCAGGCTGCGGTGCGCGCCGCTGTCGCTGAGGCGGAGACGCGCGTCGCCGCCGACTGGCGCGCCAAGCTGGAGAAGATCGAGGACGTGAACAAGAACATCGCCAAGACGTTCAACGCCGAGTTTGAGCGTCAGCGCGACGCCATGAGCTCCGCGAGCGCCGCGGAGTTGGACGCGCTCCGCGCGTCGCACGAGGCGACCAAGATCGCCGCGGAGGCGCAGCACAAGAAGGCGCTCGAGGAGGCGAAGCTCGCGGCGCAGAACGCGCTCGCCGCGGCCAAGCGCGACGCGCTGTTCCAGCTCGAGCGCTCCGCCGCCGCCAGCGCGGAGGAGCTTCGCGCCGCCGCCGCGGCGCTCGCCGAGGAGCAGCGCGCGATGCGCGCGCAGCTCGAGCTCGAGCGCGACGAGGCCATCGCGGCGGCGCGCGACGAGCTCCGCGAGGCGCGCGCCGAGCGCGGCGCGCTGTACGCGCACTTCCGCTCGGAAGCCTCCAAGACGGAGACGGTGGCGCGCTCGCGGCTGGCGGGCGAGCTCGCCGAGGCGGAGGAGAAGTTTGCGGCGTTCTGGAAGGGCAAGACAGAGCGCCTGCAGAAGGCGCACGACGACAAGTACGCGCAGCTGTGGGCCGACCGCACCAGGGAGGTGAACAACCTGAAGAAGGACCTCGAGGCGAGCCGCGAGATGATGCTGGCGGACGAGCGCGCCGCCTGGGCGGAGGAGCGCGCCGCCACCGCCGCCGCGCACGAGAGCGCCGTCGACGCGCAGCGCGCCGGCGCCGACGGCGAGCGCCGCGCGCTCCGCGGGCTGATGGCGTCCGAGGCTGCCAAGGCGCGCGCGCGCGCCGCGGCTGCCGCCGCCGAGCTGGATGCCTCGCTCGCCGCGCAGATGCGCGTCTTCCAGGGCGAGCGCAACGCGCTCAACGCGCTCCTGGCGTCCGAGGGGGCCAAGGCGCGCGCGCGCGCGCGCGCGGCGGCGGAGGACTTTGCGAGCCGCGGCGCCGCCGAGCTCGCCGCCGCGGAGGCGTCGCACGGCGCGGAGAAGCGCTCTCTCGAGGCGCAGTTCGAGGCGCAGATGCTCAGCCTGAAGGCTGAGTTCGCCGAGACCCTCGAGCGCGAGATTGGCGAGCAGACCGGCGCGGTGGAGCGGCTGTGGCGCGACGTGCTGGCGAAGGCTGAGTCCGAGTCGGCGGCGAAAATCGCCAGCGCGCAGGGCGACGCCGCGGATGAGATTGCGTCGCTGAAGCGGGCGCTGACGACGGCGCGCGAATCCGCCGACGCGGTGATCGCGCGGAGCGCCACCGAGGCGAACGAGGCGCTCGCCGCGGCGACGAAAAACTCGGAGGACGTGCTTGCGCGGCTGGCGGAGACGCACGAGCGCGCCATCGCGGACAAGGACGCCAGGTTCGCGGAGGCGCTCAAGGCGGCGCGCGCGGCGGCGGTGGACGAGCTCAAGGGCGCCAACGCCAAGCTCGCCGACCTCGAGCAGCAGCTCGAGGCGGCGAGCGCCGAGTACCAGAAGGCGTACGACGCGCTCACGCAGGAGATGGCTGCGGCGAAAGCCTCCGGCGAGCTGGAGCTCGCGGCGGCGCGCGCCGAGCACGCCGACGCGCTCCGCAGGCTCAAGGACGAGAAGGACGGCGAGATCGCGGCTGCGGTGTCCGCCGCGGCGGCGTCCACCGCCGCGCGCGTCGAGGAGCTCTCCGCTGAGCTCGCCGCCGTTCGCGACGCGCACCGAAAGGAGACGGCGCGTCTGACGGACGCGCACAAGGAGGAGCTGTCTCAGTCTCTGCGCGCCGCCGCGGAGGAGATGCGCGCGGCGACGGACCTGATGTCCGAGATCGAGGCTTCGCGCGCGAAGGACATCGAGGCCGCGAAGGCGTCCTTCGCGGGGCGCATCGAGGCGCTCGAGCTCGAGCTCGCGCAGACGGCGACGGATGCCGCCAACGCCGCCGCCGCCGCCGCGCAGGCGAGCGACGCGACTGTGGCTCGGAACATCGCCGCCTGGGAGAAGCGGTACCTGACGCGCGAGGCTGAGCTCATGAAGGAAATCGAGTCGCTGCGCGAAGACCGCGCCGCCGCCATCGAGGCGCGCGACGCCGAGGCGGCGTCCGCGCTACAGGCTGCGCGGGAGGCGTCCGCGGAGGAGGTGAGCGCGGCGCGCGCCGAGGCGGAGGAGATGCGCCGCGCGTTTGGCGAGGCGGCGGAGGCGGCGGAGACGCGCCTGGCGCAGACGACGTCGGCGCTGGAGGCTCGCGTGACGGAGCTGGAGAAGGACGCCGAGTCCTCGACGGCGTCGCTCAAGGCTGAGGCTGCCGCGCAGCTGCAGGAGGCTGAGCGAAGAGGCCTCGAGGCGCTCCGCGTGCGCGAGGAGGAGCTGTACGCGCGCATCGACGCGCTCAAGAAGCAAGCCGAGGCGGCGGCGAAGGCGGCGCGCGAGGAGCGCGAAACCGCCGTCGCCGCCGCCGCCGCCGTCGCCGTCGCCGAGGTGGACGCCGCGGTGGCCGCCGCCGGCGAGGAGACCGCCGCGCTCGTGGCGCTGCGCGGCGAGTACGCCGCGCTCGAGGCGGCGAGGCTGGAGGACGCGCGCGAAGCGGACGCGCGGCTCGCCGAGGGCAAAAAGGCGGCGGCGGCGGCGCTGGAGAGCGCGCGCGCCGAGGCGGAGGCGGCGGTACGCGCGGCAAAGGACGAGAGCGCGGCGCGCCTCGAGGCTGAGACCTCCGCGCTGGAGGCGCGCATCGCCGCGATGGAGGCGGCTTCCGCGGAGGCGAGCGCGGCTGCCGAGGCGGACGCGACGCGCGCGCTGGAGACGGCGCGCGCGGAGGCGGCCTCGGCGCTCAAGGCGGCGCTCGAGGCGGCGGATTTGGAGCGCGCCCAACTCGAGCGCGCGTTTTCCGACGAAGCGTCTCGCGCGCGCGCGGCTTTTGAGGCGGAGATCAAGGCGTACGACGCGCGTCTCTCCGAGAGCTCGCGCGACCTCACCGAGAAGCACACGTTGGAGATCGAGCGGCTCGTCGCCGAGCACGCCGCCGCGCTCTCCGCGGCGGTCGCCGAGAAGGAGACCGCCGAGGGCGACTCCGTCGCGGCGCGCGCCGAGTACGAGCGGACGCTGGCGGAGACGCTGGAGAGGCACCGTTTGGAGACGGAGGCGGCGTCGGAGACGTCGCGCGTGGCGCTGGAGGACGCCGCGAAAAAAGCGAGCGAGTCTCTGCGTTCGCTTCGCGACGAGACGGACGAGGCGCGCGCTTCGCTGCTCGCGGAGCTGGAGTCGCAGCGCGCCGCGCTGGAGGGCGAGAAGAACGCGCTGAGCGTCGAGCTGGACGCGACATCCGCCGAGCTCACGCAGTTCCTGAAGCTGCGCAAACGCGAGGACACCGTCGCCGAGCAGGTGGCGTCGCTGGAGAAGGCTTACGCGGAGGCGCTGCGGATCGAGGCCGCCGGCCTGGACCCGGAGGACGCGAAGCAGCGCGAGGCGCTGGAGAAGGTGGGCGAGGCCGTGGCCAGGGGGCAGCAGGCGTCCATCCCCACGTGGGCGTACTACGCCGTGGGGTTGGCCACGGCGCTGCTTCCCCGGCTGTTTGGCGGCGCGCTGTGAGAGGAGCGTGGAGAGCCGAGGACGGACGCGCGGCGACGCGGTAGACTATTTATTCGATACGCGCCATTGAAAGAAAGTTTCACATCACATGCGCTCTGTCGTGACGACGATGACACGCTCGTCACTCTTCCCGACGGCGCCTTCGCGTCACTTGTCCATGGTCTGCGTCCGCGCCTGCTGAACCTGCCCGCTCTCCTTGTCCTCGCCGGTGACCGTGAGCACGCCGTTTTCGTCCAGGTCGAACGTGACTTTGATCTGCGCCTTCCCGGGAGGCCCGGGCGCGATGCCGGTCATCTCGAACACACCGAGCCTGGCGTTTTCGCTCGCCTTCCGGCTCCAGCCCTGCACAATGCGCACCGCCACCGCGGTCTGCCCGTGCTCCGTGGTGGAGAAGACGCGCGACGCGCGCGCGGGAAGCTCACGGCCGCTGTGGATCAAAATCTCGGTGCGGTCATTCTCCACCCAGAGGCCCACCGGGGGCCGTTTCGCGACAATGACGTGCGCCGGAAACTCCTCTCTGTTCGTGGTCTTCCCCTCGAACTTCACCGGCGAAGGCGCGTATGCCTTGCGCACGCCGTTGCCGTAGTTCGCGGGCGACACGGGGTGCGCGGGGAACTCCTCTCTGTTCGTGGTGCGATCGTCGAACTTGGCCTCGTACATCCGATACGGCTTTTTTGCCACCGTGGGGGTCGGCGAAACCGGGTGCGCCGGGTACTCCTCGCGCATCGTGGTCTTCCCCTCGAACTTCACCGGCGAAGGCGCGTATGCCTTGCGCACGCCGTTGCCGTAGTTCGCGGGCGAC
>ENA-OUOG01000780-OUOG01000780.1-marine-metagenome-genome-assembly--contig:-NODE-780-length-40117-cov-4.610165_pt1 | contig 40117 bp, 46 predicted proteins | sample MGYA00248635_ERZ508505 | MGnify/ENA primary metagenome ERZ508505 (study PRJEB26176, sample SAMN06267871) | marine metagenome | isolation source: Saanich Inlet, British Columbia, Canada | place: Pacific... | reverse complement strand
AAAACTCCTTGTAGAATTAGAATTCTCTTTTGTTTTTTTAATTTCTGAATTAATTCTTTTGTTGAGTATGAAGAAAAAACAATGCCACATAACAGGTTATTTGAAAACACAAAAAATAACAGAATTAAAGCGCAAGATCATACTCTCTGGCAAACACGAAATGCAAGTTTTTTAAGTAAAATAATCGAAGCTAATAAAACAGGTTTTAAATACCTTTTTGCCTATCATAAATTTGAGGGTAATGAAGAAGATTGCTGGGACAAGCGCAATTGGTCATGGTTGGTTTATAATGAGGATTTTAACAAATTACAAGAGTTTGTTATAAAAGATTACAGTGTTTCTCCTACCTTTTCCTTTTCTACAAGTAAAGGAGTTTTTATAAAAGTTAAACCTAAATTCATAACAAACTATGAGCCCACAAAAACCCATTTTAATATTTATACTGTTGAGTAGTTTATTGTTAGCTTGTATGCATAATACAAGTGTTTCAACTTATTTAGAAATACACTCTCTAAAAAATAAGTTTCATTCTATAATAGTTTTGACTGAAGAAGGTTGCCCTAATTGCAATAGTAATTTAGCTGATGTAATAGCTCATTCTAAATTTGACAGTACACTTTTAGTTGTTAATGCACTGGGTACGGTTATAGACTTGACTGAATTAAGGCAAAATGAAATGTCTAATACAATAGTTTATGATTATCACGAACACTACAAAGAACTTGGGCTAAAAGGTTCTGGCGTTATATTGTTTAACGAGAATTTAGAAGTAGATAGTGTCATTAAGATTGACGCTAGAGATTTAGTTCAACAATTGGAGTTTGTGAAGAATTTAAGCAATGAAAAAAAACATAAAAAAAATATTGTGGAATAATGTAACGGCTTTAATAGTATGTCTTTTATACTATTTATGGATTAAACACTGCTAGTAAAGTAAATTCTTTAGAGCAAACTTTTAGTATTTTTACATCATGAGTTCATTAGTCGTATATATAGATTCGTGGTGTCCGATGTGTATGCGTTTTGGGTCTTTTCTCAAGCGTTTGGATGTGTTCAAAAACATTCACCATTCCGATATACGCACTTATGAGGGCACAGCTATTTCCAAAGAAAAAGGCTTACAGCAAATAGCTTCTACCAATAAACATTCTCGCATCTTTTACGGTTACGATAGCATCTGGCAAATCGTACTCAGATTGCCCCTTTTGTGGGTGTTTGTTCCTATTTTTTACATTTTAAAAGTGAGTAGGCTAGGGCATTGGGCTTATAATGAATTGGCTGTTAAGCGTCAGATTATTCCCTTGCATTGTAAAGAGGAAGAGTGTAAGCCTAATTAGAATTTTGAGCTTTCTTCATGGCTTTTTCCAGAGCCTTATGGTCTTGGCTGCCAAACAATACCTTTCTGCCGTTGTCCAATTCTATTTGCAACCCTTTATCGCCACTAACGTTGTAAGCCTTGCTCTCAAAACCAAATCGAATACCCCAACCGCCAAACTCTTTCAGAGGCGAATAGGTACGGGCTTTGTAACTTTTAATTTCTTCAAAAGTAATGAGTCGCTCTTTGAAATGAACAGGAAAAAACTGATAGTGTAGGCCTTGTTCGCTAACCCTTAGCTTAAGTTTCATAAACCAAAACAATACGGGCAAACCTAGACCAACTAGTATTGAAAAGCTAATAACCCCCTCATCGCTCATGGGTTTATCGCCAATAATATTACCCATAAGGACTTGCTCATATATACCGTACAATGAAAATGCAGGGAAAAAGAGGATAACTATCCAGAGTAACTTTTGTCTAAAAAATTGTTCTTCTTTAAAGTAGGTCATACCCAACAAAAATAAGATTTAATATCCTTTTAAAGAATCAGTATCTAAAAATTTATTTCTTATGTCTTCTCTACTAACTTCTTGAATATGCATTTGAATTTCTCTTTTTCCACAACCTTCAGTATCTTCAGCTATCCATGTGGCTTTGAGTACACTAAAAGTGTCATTACAGCATATTTGAACTGTCCTTGTGGCTTCACCAAATAGAATGCCATTATCAATTTGATCATCGATATAATCCATCATGTCGTTGGAGTATTGGATTTCTAAATTTTCAGCTTCAATAGGTTCTTTTTTACATTGGGAATTTGAACAGCTGATTAGGGTGCAATAAAGCGCAAGCACATACAGTAAGGGGCTTAAATTTTTCATTGGTTTTAGGGTTTAATTAGTTCTTCTAAAGTAAAACAATTAGCGCAGTAAATCAAGTGCTTGTTTTACTTCTGTAGTAGGCAATTTACAGCTTTTATTTTGACAGACAAAAATTGTGGTTTGTCCTTCTATCATTTTATGCTGTAGCAAAGGCAGAGGGCTTTCAGTTTTGCTTCCCAGCAAAAGGCAATTGGGCTGATAACTTTGGTAAAACGCTAAGGCAGTGGCATGGGCATCAGCGCCCACTATAGCCACCTCGTAAAATGGCGCGACATATTTTAGCATCAGGCTTGCCCAATTGGAATAGCCAGAAGGGTAAGAAGACATTTGCCCTTTTATATTGTTCAGTTGTATGCTGGCCATATTTAGGTAGTCGTCATTGCCCAAAAGCTGTCCCAGTACAAAGAGGTTATGCGCCATGGTTGAAGAGGAGGCGGGCAGTACGTTATCGTTAACTTCCATTTTTCGTGCAACCAATGGAGCGTCCTCATCAGAAGTGAAAAAAAACATGCCGCTTTCCGTATCGTAAAAATGACCTTTGCAATAGCTCACCAATTGTTGAGAATGCTCTAACCACTGAAGGTCAAAAGTCGCTTCATACAATCGAATAAAAGCCTCTATGGTGAAGGCGTAATCTTCCAAAAATCCATTGATAGTAGATTGTCCGTTTTTGTACGAATGCCACAGGCCACCGTTATTTTTCTTTTGTTGGTTTAGAATAAAGTTGGCGTTGCCAATGGCTTTGTTGAGGTAGTCCGAATGGCCAAAAGCCATATAAGCATCGGCATAGCTTTTACACATGAGGGCATTCCATGAGGTTAAGGATTTATCGTCCAATCCTGGGCGAATGCGCTTTTCTCTTTCATTTAATAAGGTGCTGTTCCACGAGCGCACTTTTTCTTGCAATACCGCTAATTCAATTTTTTCTTTCTGGCAAAATTCTTGGTCAGACTGGTCGCGCAAAAGTATGTAGTTGCCTTCTTCCCACAAGCCTTTGCTATTGACATTGTAGTACTTAGAAAATAGGGCGAAATCTTCTCCCAAAAGGGTTTTTAATTCTTCTTTTTTCCAAACGTAATACTTGCCTTCTTCCCCTTCACTATCGGCATCTAAAGCCGAATAAAAAGCAGCCGTAGAGTCGCTAAGTTCCCGCTCTATAAATTCAAGAGTATGTTCAACCGTTTGTTGGTAAAGCGGATTGCCATATGCTAAAAAAGCTTCGCTGTACAGACTGACCAATTGGGCATTGTCATACAGCATTTTTTCAAAGTGAGGAACTTTCCAAAATTTGTCGGTAGAATAGCGCGCAAAGCCACCACCTACTTGGTCGTAGATGCCACCGAAAGCCATTTTATTTAAAGTCAATTGAACGTATTGGCTTAGGGCATTGTCCTTTTTTAAATGGGCATAGCGCATCAAAAATTGATAGTTGTTGGGAATGGGAAATTTTGGCGCTCTGTTTGCTCCGCCCTCGTCGTGGTCAAACTGATGTTTCCAGGCTTCTATAACGTTTTCTAAATCTTGCCAAGAAAAAGAGGCTTTGTCTGTGTTGTAGGAAACTAGCTCGGAAAGTTGAATGCCTTTGGCTAATTTCTCGGCATACTCCAACATTTCTTGCGGCTTTTCTTCGTAGAAATTGGCAACTTGTTCAATTTGACTTATCCACTGTTCTTTGGGAAAATAGGTGCCTCCCCAAACGGGTCTGCCGTCGGGCAGAGCAATGCAGTTTAGTGGCCAGCCGCCATGCTGATGCATGAGCTGAACGGCGTTCATATACACTTGGTCAATGTCTGGGCGTTCTTCGCGATCCACTTTTATATTGATGAAGCGTTCGTTCATGACTTGTGCCACTTGTTCATCTTCAAAACTTTCGTGCTCCATTACGTGGCACCAATGGCAAGCCGAGTAGCCGATACTAATTATAAGTAACTTTCCTTCTGTTTTTGCTAGTGCTAGGGTTTCTTCATTCCACGGATACCAGTTTACCGGATTATGTGCATGCTGCAATAAATATGGACTGCTCTCATTAATAAGGGCGTTGGTATGTGGGCTTTCCTTCATCTACGGTTTTCACCCTTTGAATTCTTCCTTGAAGTTTTTGTAAAAATGAGGGATAGTTTCTATGCCTTTCAAATAGTTGAAAATGCCATAGTGTTCGTTAGGGGAGTGTATGGCATCGCTGTCCAGGCCAAAACCCATAAGGATAGATTTAACGCCTAACTCTTGTTCAAACAAGGCCACAATGGGAATACTTCCTCCGCTTCTGACCGGTACTGGCTTCTTGCCATAGGTGCTTTCCATAGCGGCACTGGCTGCAAGATAAGCAGGGCTGTCCGTTGGGGCTACATATGGCTCACCTCCGTGGTGCGGGCGCACTTCCACTTTCACGCTTTTTGGTGCAATGCGTTTAAAATGATCTTCAAATAATTTGGTGATTTCTCCGTCGGTTTGGTTTGGAACTAAACGCATAGAAATTTTAGCAAAAGCTTTGGAAGCAATGACTGTTTTAGCACCTTCGCCCGTGTATCCGCCCCAAATGCCATTAACGTCAAGGGTAGGGCGTATGCCTGTTCTTTCCATGGTGGTATAGCCTTTTTCACCATGGGTATCGCTGAGGTCTAGAGCTTTTTTATATTCCTCTAAAGAAAATGGTGCGCGTGCCATGTCTTCTCTTTCTTGAGTGGATAACTCAACTACATTATCGTAAAAACCAGGAATGCTTATGTGGTTGTTTTCATCTTTCAAAGAAGCAATCATTTCACACAAAATATTAATTGGATTTGCAACGGCACCGCCGTACAGTCCAGAGTGTAAATCGCGGTTTGGACCCGTAACTTCTACTTCTACATAACTTAAGCCTTTCAGACCAGTAGTGATGGAAGGGGTGTCGTTGGCAATAATGCCAGTGTCAGAAATAAGAATAGCATCGCACTTCAAGCGTTCTTTGTTTGCTTTTACAAAGTCTCCTAAATTATCTGAGCCTACTTCTTCTTCTCCTTCAATCATGAATTTTACGTTACATGCCAAGGAGTCGGTTTGCATCATTAGTTCAAACGCTTTAACATGCATGTACATTTGTCCTTTGTCGTCGCATGCCCCACGAGCGAATATAGCACCGTCGGGGTGAATATCTGTTTTCTTTATAATGGGTTCAAAAGGACCACTTTCCCACAATTCTAGAGGGTCGGCAGGCTGAACATCATAGTGTCCATAGACCAATACTGTTGGTAGGTTTTGGTCAATCATTTTTTCGCCATACACGATGGGATAGCCTGCGGTTTGACAGATTTCAACCTTATCGGCACCAGCTTTTATTAAGTGATCTCGCACAGCTTGGGCACAAGCGTGAACATCTTGGCTGTATGCTGGGTCTGCGCTAATGGATGGAATTCTAAGTAAATCCATTAGTTCGTTAATAAATCGGTCTTTGTGTTCTTGAATGTAGTCGGTAATGTGTGTCATAATTTAAATTAAGCTATTTCCTGTCATTTCTTTGGGAATGTTTATTCCCATGAGGGTTAATATTGTTGGGGCAATGTCGCCCAGTTTTCCATTGTGTATATTCTTGTAATCCGTATTTAATAAAAAGCAAGGGACTAAATTTGTTGTATGTGCAGTATTGGGACTTCCGTCTGCATTGATAGCAAAATCGGCATTGCCATGGTCGGCAATGATGATAAAGGCATAATCGCTTTTCAATCCTGCTTCTACCACTTCTTTTGTGCACTGATCAACTGTTTCAACAGCTTTTACGATAGCGTTGTAATCTCCAGTATGCCCCACCATATCAGGGTTAGCAAAATTGAGGCAAACAAATTCAGCAGTGCCATTTTCCAATTCAGGAACAATTTTAGCGACCACTTCATGAGCGCTCATCTCAGGTTGTAAATCGTAAGTAGCTACTTTGGGAGAGCTTGCCATTAGTCGTTTTTCGCCCTCAAACTCTGCCTCTCTTCCGCCTGAAAAGAAAAAGGTGACGTGAGGGTATTTTTCGGTTTCAGCAATTCGGATTTGTTTCAGTCCATTTTCTGAAATGACTTGGCCCAGTGTGTTGTTGAGGTTGTCTTTTTCAAATATGACGTTTACATTCTTAAAGTTTTTGTCATACATCGTCATGGTAGTGTAATGCAAGTTTATTGGACGCATCTCAAAATCAGGCATTTCCTTTTGGGTAAGCGCTGTAGTAATTTCTCTGCAACGGTCGGTACGAAAATTGAAACAGATTACAGCGTCACGATCTTTTATTGTAGCTACTGCTTGACCATTTTCTGTAATGCTTATGGGTTTAATAAATTCATCCGTTACGTTCTCATCGTAAGACGATTGCATGCTTTCGCTGACAGAGGTGAAGTGCTGCCCCTTTCCTTCTACAAGTAGGTCATAGGCAAGCTTTATCCGTTCCCATCGGTTGTCTCTATCCATGGCGTAGTAGCGCCCACAAATGGATGCTATTTTTGCGCCATAAAGGTTTTGTTCTAAATTTTCTAAAAAGCCTTTGCCACTTTTAGGGTCGGTATCTCTTCCGTCTGTAAAAGCATGAACAAAAACGTTTGTAAGACCAGCTTTTTGGGCTAGCCTACACAATTCATAAAGATGGGACGAATGTGAATGAATTCCGCCATCAGAAACTAAGCCCATAAGGTGAAGGGGCTTGTTGTTGTCTTTAGCGTATTGAAATGACGCTTGCAGTTTTGGCATGCTTTCTAAGGTCTTTTCAGCACAAGCCTTATTTATTTTAGCCAAATCTTGGTAAACAATTCTACCGGCTCCAATATTTAGATGGCCAACTTCTGAATTGCCCATTTGTCCTTCTGGCAAACCGACTGCTAAGCCATCTGTTTGTAGTTCGGTGTTAGGATAGGTTTGGTAAAGAGAGTCAATAAAAGGGGTGTTCGCATGATGAATAGCATCAGATTTAGTACGGTCACCATGTCCCCAGCCGTCCAAAATCATTAAAACCGTTTTCTTTCCTCGCATAGTCCTACAAAGATAATTTCTTTATTGGCAATACCATAAAATTAAGGGTAGTATAATTTCTCTAGCTCTTTCATATCATCGATTGGTAGGATGATGGTTTTATCGAATAACTTATAGCTAATTACATCCTGCTTTTGAGAGTCTGTTTTTTTCTTCTCATTTTTATAGGCATTGATTTTTAGGGTATCGCCTTTCTCAAAATTTTCAGGATATATAGAAAATCTCAGCGCAGAATTATGAGCAAAAATCTCATTGATCTGAAAGTTATTGTGGTGCTCCGGAGCGACTATGGTAAATTTATAATTTGTTCCAGAACCGCTCTCTTTCCTGCCACCCACCCAATGCTGGTAAGACGATGAAACTAAAAACTCCTGAGGCGTACAACTCAACAGAAGTATACAGATTAAAAAGTAGTTTTTCATACCTCCAAATTTAACTAAATATCAGTAGAAAAAAAATAGTTAAAAATTTACTATTTAAAATTAGTCTAAATAAAAACTAAGTCCATATATTTGCAAAAATAAAATTTAATTAAAGCCCTTAAATGATTAATAAGCTTCAACTAATGACAATAATAATGATAAAAAAACTCCGATTAACAACAATAATGGCGCTGTGTTTTACAGTATCATTATTTGCTCAAAATTCAGCCGAAAATATTTTAGGTTCAAACGACAGGCTAATTATTGGAGGTTACGGGGAAATTCATGGCAATTTCAACTTAGATGATAACAATAAAATGAACGCTAACGGAAAACTTGATGTTCACCGATTGGTTACATTTTTAGGTTATAAGTTCAACGATAAAATAACTTTTGTTTCAGAAATCGAATACGAACATATCGTGGAATTATATGTTGAACAAGCCTTTTTAGATTACAAAATTAAAGATAACATGAGCCTACAAGCGGGTTTAATGTTAATTCCAATGGGCATTCAAAACCTTTATCATGAGCCTCCTACATTTAATGGCGTTGAGCGAACTAATGTCGATAAATACATTGTTCCTACTACATGGCGAGAAATAGGTTTAGGTCTTAATGGCCGTTTAGACGAGCAGTCTATTAACTATCAATTGATGGTGGTAAATGGGCCTTTGGGTTATGATAATGGGGTGGCTAAATTTAATGGAAAAAACGGTATTAGAAGCGGCCGACAAAAAGGCGCTGAAGCAATAGTATCAGATTTTGATGTTGCTGGTAGAGTTTCTTATTTCGGAATTTTAGGGTGGAACCTCGGGGCTTCTTTTTACAAAGGCAACTCAGAGACTTCAGACTTTGAGGCTGATTCAACACAAGTTGGCTTGACTATGATGGGGGTTGATGCCCGTTACAACAATGGTCCTTTTCAAGCTCGAGGTCAATACACCCTTGCTAATCTAGAAAATACGGCAGAATACAACGCCAAAACATCTAGCGATATAGGGTCAAAGTTATTAGGATATTACATTGAAGCGGGCTACAACCTTTTAAACGGCAAGTCAGAAAATGAGCTGATTGCATTTGCGCGCTATGAAAGCTATAATACACATGAGGAGACGGACGGTTTTGACGCTAATTTAGCCTACGACAGAATAGATAAAACATTTGGCTTTACATATAAATTAAATAAGGGAGCGGCTTTTAAAGCAGATTACCAATTGAGAAGTAATGCCGCTTCAACTGAGGAAACAAAGCACTTTAACTTGGGTGTTGGAATATGGTTTTAATAATGATGAAAATGACTACTTGGCTAACATACAATTATATAGCTCGAAAAGTAAATCCTTCCTTTTTGCTAGTGATTCTATTTTTACTCGCGATGCCCTTATCGGTATTCTCACAATGGCAACCTTCAAAAAATACGTTGTCTAAAGCCGAAAGTACACTAGAACATTTTTTCGATTCAGCTTACAGCAAAACAAAGATTGATTTAGATTCGAATTATTTTGAGATTATTACGTCCGATAGCACCCATGCCTATGCTTGCATTCAACAAGCACCTAGCAAACACGATATGTTTGATTTCATTGCCATTTACTCCTCAGACATGGAGTTGTTAAAACTTCGCGTTTTGACTTACCGAGAGAATTATGGTGGAGAAATTGCTAATAAGCGTTGGTTGAAGCAGTTTTTAAATAGAGAAGTTAATGACGTTCAAGCCATTTCTGGCGCAACAATTTCTGTGGAGTCTATGAAAATGGCTGTATCTTCCTTAACCCAAAAAATGAAAAATTGGCAAAGCAGACAACTCTTATAAGCGGGATGAATTTCAAACTTCATCAGTTACCAAAACCGTTAAGACTGTCTTTAGCAGTTTTCATTTTGGCATTATCATTTGGTTATTTTTCTGGATTGGATATGCTTAAGCATACTACCGATTTTAAGGCCGAAGGAATCCAAGAAAACGTTTTAGGAAATGAGTTTGACGAAGAGGCAGACGAACTGCATTTTAAAATGTCTGAACGAGAGTTGCACGGGATTATCCATAGTCATGTTATTACGCTTTCCATGCTGTTTTTGATATTATCATTAATGGTATTTTTTACAACATTACCGCCTTTTTTCAAAACCTTTTTGATGATAGAGCCTACTCTTTCTCTGATAGTTACATTTGGTGGCTTGTGGCTGATGTGGCTGGGAATAACGTGGGTTAAATACGTCATTATGGTATCAGGAATACTGATGCACTTGTCAATAGTGTGTATGGTGTTGGTATTATTGAAAGATTTGTTGCTTAAAAAAACTAGCTAAGTTTTAAATACTTCATAGGAACAATAAGCATACCGAAACAAGACCCATCTTCTTTATTCAAATTTTTATGATGAATTTTATGAGCCCGTCTTATGGCCTTCAAGTATCGAGATTTTGTATTTCGAAAAAGTTTGATGCGTTGATGAATAAATATTTCATGAATAATGAAATAGGCTAAGCCGTACAGGGTAATGCCTATTCCAATATAGAATGATAAAGGTTCTCCAAATACAATTAGGGTAGAGCCAGGAATAGCGAAAATTAAGAAAAATGAATCGTTTTTCTCCAGCACTTTATTTTTATCAACTTGATGATGGTCTTTGTGTAGGCTCCATAGAAAACCGTGCATAACGTATTTGTGTGTAGCCCAAGCTACAAGCTCCATCGTCCAAAATATTACAAAAACTACAACTAAACCTACTAAAAAACTCATGGTACAAAATTAAGCAATTAGTGCATTTTTTTGAAGATAATACTGACTTTTTAATACCTTGCCAAGACATATTTTGAACCAGGGTGTAAACTGCTCTGGGGAAGTCTTGACTTCCTTTAAAAGATCATCTGCATACACATATCTGTAGTCGCAAACTTCAGATGGATTTAGTTTAGGTTCATCGTCTGAAAACCCAATATAAACATGGTCTAATTCATTTTCAATAAGTCCATTATCAAAGCTTGCTTTGTAAAGGAAGCTGAAAGAGAAAAATAAATCACAGGATAGTCCCATTTCTTCTTTTAGTCGACGTTCTGCTGCTTTTTTTGTGAATTCATTAGTCCTTGGATGGCTACAAGCACTATTACTCCAAAGCCCTGGAGTGTGGTATTTGTGTAAGGCTCTTTTTTGGATGAGCATTTCACCATTAGAATTGAAAATAAATATTGATATTGCTCTGTGCAAAAGCCCTTTTTGGTGGGCTTCTAGCTTATTCATTTTGCCAATTGGGTTGTCTTTAGTGTCTACTAGGATAACTTGTTCTTCCATAATTACAAGGCATTAAAAATTGGATTGATAAATGTTTTCAATTCAGCATTGTCAGAGTTTAACTGTGTCGCAATAAATAGGCTATCAGAATCTAAATTGTCATTATAATTTAGAAAGCTAGGCGTATTTTTTTGAATGCAATACCTTAAAAAACGTAATTCAAGGTTGTTGGGGGCATAAGAAATGGCTGTCTCAAGCATATCCTTTCCTGAGTTAAATTCTGAATATTTAAAAAATGGGTTAAGTGAAAATTTACTGATAAGCATTTTTGAAACAGCATGATAAGAATATGCTATTATATTTTCTTCTAAAGCACTTCCTTCAGTGAGTTCGAATAACTTTTTACATTCTGCTTCATTATTAGAAGCTTCAATGTATAAGTTGCGCAATTCTGTGTAGTTAAAATCACTGGCTTGAACGACTTGAAGGCTTAGTGTTAAAATGAAAATTAATGCTATCCTCATATAAGGTTAAGTTGATTTTTGACCATTGATTGAATCATAAGTGCAACTTTGTCTGTATTCGGTATTCGAATACGCTCTTCCATTACTCTTGATGAAGGCAAAGACTTAATCTTTCTGAAAAGATTGTAATAATAGATGTAGGCTAAGTATACACCACCTCTTGAACTAAAGGGCAGTTTTTTGATGCCGTCAAGTGCGTCATTAAAATCTTCTTCAATATCGGCTTCTATTTTCAATTTATCTTCTTCTGAAAATTCAACCATATTTACACCCGGGAAATAGGTTCTTCCTAGGTATGAAAAATCACTATTGGCGTCTCTTAAAAAGTTTACTTTTTGAAAGGCTGAGCCTAAGCTCATGGCAGAAGGTTTAAGCCTTTCGTACTCTTCTTCATCGCCGTTAACGAATACTTTTAAGCACATAAGTCCTACAACTTCAGCCGAGCCTAAAATGTATTTATTGTATTTATCGGTATCATAACTTTGTTCCTCATCAAGGTCCATTTCCATACTATCCAAAAATGTATTGATAAGATTCCACTCTATCTCGTAGTCATTTACTACTTTTTGAAAGCTATTTAAAATTGGGTTTAGGCTAATTTTTGACTCAATAGCTTCAATAGTATCTTCTTTAAATCTACGAAAAAGACGGTGCTTGTCATAATCATGAAAAGTATCAACGATTTCGTCTGCAAAACGAACAAATCCGTAAATACCATAAATTGGAGCATGAAGTTTTTTGTCTAGCGCTTTGATGCCAAAACTAAAACTTGTGCTGTAAGCGATAGTTGTTAACTTACTACACTTATCGGAAACCGAATCGAATAGGTGCTTCATAATGTCATAAGGTTAGATTCTACAATGTGTTTAGCTACTACTTGTCCGGAAATAATCGAAGGAGGAACTCCTGGACCTGGAACGGTTAGCTGACCTGTGTAGAAAAGGTTATTGATTTTCTTGTTAATTATTTTAGGTTTAAGATTTGCTGTTTGAAGTAAGGTGTTAGCAAGTCCATATGCGTTGCCTTTATAGGCATTATAATCTTGGACAAAGTCATTAACACAATAGCTTCTTTTATATTCTATATGTTTTTCTATGGCTTGACCTGTGTATTTTTCAAGCCTTTTTAGCATTATTTCAAAGTAATGTTCTCTTGTTTCTTCATTATCTTCCAGTCCTGGTGCAATTGGCATTAAAAAGAAAACATTTTCCTTGCCTTCAGGCGCAACATGTGGGTCTGATTTAGAAGGGCAACATACGTAAAACAATGGTTTTTCAGGCCATTTTGGATCGCTGTAAATTTCGTCAGTATGCTGTTCAATATTTTCGTCAAAAAATAGGTTATGATGAATGAGTTTGTCAAGTTTTTTATCGACGCCAATATAGAACAAAAGACTTGATGGCGAAAACGTTCTTTTTTCCCAATAGGCATCGTTATAATTGCGGTATTCTGGGGGCAATAGTTTGCTGTCTACATGGTTGTAATCGGCAGAGCCAACTACAACATCAGTTTTGTATTCTCCTTTAGTTGTTTGTATTGATTTAATATTCTTATCAATAATATTTACCGATTCAACAGCTTCATCGGTTTTAAACTTAACGCCCTGTTCAAGGCAAATTTCTTTAAAGGCATCTATTACTTTTCCAAATCCGCCCATGGGGTAAAAAGTACCTTTTTTTATTCCCGAATAGGTCATTAAACTATACAAGGCAGGCGTTTGACTTGGTGCCGTTCCTAAAAATAAAACAGGAAATTCCAATAAGGCTTTTAAATACGGATTCTTAAAATATTTTGCAACGTGATTTCTGTAAGAAGTAAACACCTGCAGTTTGAATACGTTAGCAAAAAGTTCTGGTTTACAAATTTCTAAAATAGATAATCCGGGTTCATAGACTAGTTTATTAATTCCGAAATCGTATTTGTATTCCGCTTCTTTCATGAATATTTCCAGCTTTTTAGAAGAACCTTCCTCATAGCTTTCAAACAAGTCGCAAACCGATGACCAGTCTGCTGAGAGTTGTAGTGTTTTTTGATTTTCAAAAATTATTTGAAAACCAGGATCTAGTTGAATTAATTCAAAATAGTCACTTGCGTTTTTGTCAAACTGATGAAAGAATTTGTCGAATACATCTGCCATCCAGTACCAGCTTGGACCCATATCAAAGGTGTAGCCTTTTTCTTGGAATTGTCTAGCACGTCCACCTACTTCTTTGTTCTTTTCAAATATGGTGACGTCATGCCCTTCTTTGGCAAGAAAAGCAGCTGCACTTAAACCGGAAAACCCACTACCTATTACCGATACTTTACCCATATTATGATCTGATGAACTCGTAAAATTCGTTTCTTGTTTTGTTTGACTCAATGAACTCTCCAGTTAGTTTAGAAGTTTTCATTGAAGTGCCTTGGTGTCCAATACCACGGCATTGAACGCAGTTGTGAGAAGCTTCTATCATTACGGCTACTCCTTTGTTACTGTCAACAATTTTATTGATGGCATCGTGAATTCGAACGGTTAAGTTTTCTTGAATTGCACCTCTTCTTGCGTAATGTTCTACAATTCTATTTAGTTTGCTTAAGCCTATTATTTCATGATTGATTTGTGGAATGTAAGCAATGTGTGCTTTTCCCATTATGGTTTGATGGTGGTGTGAGCACATCGAAATTACTGGAATATTTCCTTCGAAAATGATTCCATCGTATTCGTTGTTAGGGAAAGTTGTAATTTTTGGGAAGGCGTTATACCTTCCTGCCCACAAGTCATTAACGTAAGCTTTTGCTACTCTGTGTGGCGTTTCTTTAGAGTTAGGGTCATTTTCCCAATCACACCCTAAAGCTTCTAGAAATTCGCCGAATTTAACTGCGGCTTTATCTATCATTATTTTTTTTTCATCCTCGTTTAGTGCCCCTCCGATATTAATACCATCGGCGAAACCTATATTTCTCAATTCGGGATTAAGGTCAATAATTTGAGCTGTATTTTTGTAGTGTTTTGAATTATCCATAATATTCAACATAATTATTTTCAGTCTCGTACAGCTTTACACAATATAAGTGGTTGCCAGTAGACTTAATTCCTTCCTCGAGTTGTTCGTAAATTTTGATTGCAATATTTTCAGCAGTAGTGATGCAATCTTTCATGAAATCAACTTCTAAGTTAAGATTTCTATGATCCATTTTATCGACTATTTTTTCTTTGATGAGGTCACTCAAAATTTTCAAGTCAATAACATAACCGGTATCTCTATCTACATTGCCTTCAACGGTTACAAATAAAGTGTAATTATGACCGTGCCAATTTTTGTTTGAGCACTTTCCGAATATTTGCTCATTTTTTTCATCAGTCCAATTTGGATTAAACAATCTATGAGCGGCATTAAAGCGTTCGCGTCGTATTACTCTTACTTTTTTCATTTTGTATAAATTACAGAGCATAAAATTATACAAAAAGTATTAAGTTTGCAATAAAAAATGAAAGTATTACTTATTGGCTCTTCGAGTGACATTGCTCAGTACATGGTTAAAAATGCGTCTTCTGAGCTTGAATTTATTGAATTAACGTCTAACCCTACTGGCAGTCATCAGCATGAGATTGATGTTCAGGATGATAGCACTTTTCCTAGTGTAGATGGTGAAATTGATGGTTTAGTCTATTTTCCAGGCTCAATTAATCTTCGTCCGTTTTCTGGCCTTAAATTGAAAGATTTTCAGTCCGATTATGAAATAAATGTATTAGGATTGATTAAAATTCTTAAACATTATCACAAACAATTTGCTGAAAATTCTTCTTTAGTATTTATAAGCACCGTTGCTGCTCAAGTGGGTATGCCTTTCCATTCTTCGATAGCTTTGTGTAAATCAGCTATTGAAGGGCTTTGCCGTTCATTAGCTGCCGAATGGTCTCCAAAGATTCGGGTAAATTGTGTAGCGCCTTCAGTTGTTCAAACTAAATTAGCTGCAAGGTTATTTAGAACTGAAACTCAGGTAGAGCAAATGAATGCTCGCCATCCTTTACAAAAAGTTGGGCAACCTAAAAATATTTCAGATGCCATAGAGTTTCTATTGTCTGATAAATCATCTTGGATGACAGGACAAGTACTGCATGTTGATGGTGGTTTATCAACATTAAAGAAATAGAGGATGTATAATTTCTTTTGGCGATTCAAGTACTATCTGTTTGCCTTTATTTTAGTAGTCTTTGGCTATTGTTTGTATCAATTGACTGATGCTAAAATATATTTTGATTCTGAGCGAATTATCAACGAACTCGAAGCCACCAATATCGATATTAATGTTTTAGACGACAATAATTTGGTGTTTTTTGGGCTATCATTTTCTGACAGTCTATCTTATAACGATATGCTCGAGCTGAACGCTTTTCATAAAACGTTGAAAAAATCAAAGTATGTCAAAAGAGTATTCAGCCTCATAAACGATAGAGAGCTAATAAATACAGGTCTATTTCCTATTTCCAAAAGAAAGCTGAATTTAAGTAACGATTCACTGTACGCACTAAGCAAGGAGAAAATACTTCAAAATCAAAACAACTTTATTTCTAAAGACGGAAGAAATTTTCTCTTTCTCATTGAGAATGAGAGTGGATTAAGTAAGTCCGATAACAGACTTTTTATAGACTCATTGTATGCTACAGAACTGACCGATAAGATGTCAGGGGTATATATAAGTGGGCGTTCGCCAAGCGAATTGTATTTTGCTAAAAAGGTTATTGAAGAATTTATTATTCTGACATTGATTAGTGGGGTTCTCTGTTTTTTATTCCTTTTGTTTATTACTCAAAACATAAGGTTAGTATCTCTAACCGTATTTAGTGTAATCGCTAGTATTGTCATAACACTCGGAATTTCCCAAACCATTTTTGGAGGAATTGAACTGGTTATGATAATTACACCTGCAATTCTTTTTATTGTATGTCTTTCGGACATTATGCACTTGACAAATAAACAAGATAAAAATGAGCGTTCTATTGAAGCGTTTTTTAAGAAAAGAATGAGTACTGTTGGTAAGGCTGTTGCCTTAACATCTGTTACTACTGCCATGAGTTTTTTAACGTTTTTGGTAAATGATATCATTCCTATTTTACGCTTTGGTATAATCACCTCAATAGGTGTGGTTACTACTCTCTTTGTGGCCATGATAGTTTATGCCATTAGCGTAGATAAAAATTTCAATCAATCCGCTCCAGTACCTTTTATTGAAAAGAACACTGACAGACTTATCGCTTTTTTGAAAAATGGACAGACCAACAAGGCATTTCATGTGGTTATGATTTTTTTCTTGGCACTTGGGTTTTATGGGGTTAGTAATGTAAAAATAGATAATTACCTCACGGACGAGATTAACAAAAAGTCTGAAGTGTATCAGCAAACAGCTTTTTTTGATAAACATTTTGGCGGAATAAAGCCTATTACTATTTTTCTAGATAAGGATAGAATTAGCGATGTCGCTCTTCTAAATGATGTGGAGAATGAGCTAAGGTCACTCGGCTTTGTAGTTGATTTCACAAATGCAAACTTTAACAGTTTAATTCTCGATAAAATGGGTTTCTCAACAGAGGAATACAAAGATCAATATTTCTTTATTTGCAGAACTGGGGACGAAGGCTCACTGGCGACTTTATCTAAGTTAGAAAAACTCGAAAATCGTTTTAAGCAAAACGATTTACAGTTTAATTATTCGGGGGCTGGATATTTATTTGACTTATTGGGCAATGACTTGACCAAGCAGTTAATTTATGGCTTGTTACTAGCGATATTATCAATTGGAATTTTATTCTTTTTGTTCAATAATTTTGATTACAATTACTTTATAATAGCCATTTTGCCAAACGTAGCGCCAATATTGGTATGCGTAGGAATCCTTTATAGTTTTGGCTTTTATTTTAGTTTGTCTAATGCCTTCATTTTTACAATTGTTTTTGGTCTTATTATCGACGACTCAATACATGTTATCAGTGCTTATACAAATCATAGGAATCGAAATGTTAGCAAAGCCGAATCGTTAAATTTAGTAGTCAATAATACAGGAAGTGCAGTTATCAAAACCACTGTGGTGATAATGATTTGTTTGTTGCCTCTAATGTTTTCTGAGTTTAAATCGGTATCTCAGTTGTCGGTGATTACCATTATTAGCGCTGTTGTAGCAGTATTTTTCGACTTGGTTTATTTGCCGCTTATAATTAAGAAACTTAGCAAGTAAAGTTATATTTCCAGTAAAGTGTTCTTGAAAAATGACCAAAGATTTTTTGGCAATTTGTCTTTAGTGAAGAATTCGTAGTTATCATTTTCATGATTTAACACAACCTTACTTTCTGAAGTTGTAGAATGAAAAAACCAATATTCATCTTTGTCAAATTCACACTGCTTTAAAAAGATTGGTTGATTAATTTGCAGTTGAGTTTCTTCAAAAGTTTCTCTTTTTACGGCTAAAAAAGGGTCTTCATTGGGTTTTAGTTTGCCGATAATTGGCGTCCAAATTCCTGGATAGAAAGGATTGGAATCTTTTCGCTTAAGCAAAAGGACTTCTTCATTCTTTAGTATAAAATGTACACAATATTTCATTTTTGAATTCGTGGACAAAACCAGCTTTTACGCTGGTCAGAAGTGACTAGACTTTCTATTTTATTTCCTTTAGGGTCTGTTTCTTTTCCATATACTTTCAGACTAAATGTAGATTCATGGAATGGATTTTTAAAATCCTTTAGTTCTGCACCTCCTGTGGAGTAACTCCGCTGCATGATGTCTTGTGTATTAAGAATCAGTTCTTTTATTTTTTTGGCTGAAAGTTCTCCCCATTTTTTTTCAGGATGTAGTTTTGTTGCATACAGTGCTTCGGACTTAATGTAATTGCCAACACCTGGGAAAAATGATTGATTCATTAGAGCTGAACAAACCGATTTTCCAGCATTAATTTTTGATTTAAGAAATGTAAAATGACGTTCAAAGTTGTAGTAATCATTCAAAAGATCAAATTCAATATTATGTTTTTTGTCAATGTCTTCATTATTTACAATTCTCATTTTGCCAAACTTTCTGACGTCTCTAAAGAATAATTCTTTATCGTTGGTATAAACTCGAAAATGACAGTGTTTTACAAGATGTTCACTCCATCCACCAGTCATTCCCAAATGAAAGTTAAACGTTTGTTTATTTTTCAAAGGAATAAATAAGTTTTTTCCAATAGTGAAAATGGGTTGAAACGTTTTTTCTAAATGTTTTTGGATGGTCTCAAATACATCAAAATATTTGGTTTCGTAGTATTCAGTGAGAATTTCAAACTGGATATTTTCTGAACCTTTAAAAAATTCGTTGTAGTAGGTTGACGCTATTTTTACTTCTGGACCTTCAGGCATTATTTCAATACAACTAATACTTCGTTTCTTCTATTTACTAATTTGTAAGGCGAGTCATAGACGAGCAATTCAAATTCATCAGTGTAATCAATAGAATGTTTTTCTAGTGTATCAATTAATTCTTTCTTTTTTCTTGCCACTTTAGTATCGTTAGCGTAACCCGAAAATCGAATAGTCGCTACTATTCTTTCATCAATAGAAATTAGCTCAATATCATTATTGTCAGGAATTGGCAGGCTTTCCATTTCGTAACGGTCTGGCATTAAAAAAAGCATTTCGTTTTTCTGTGAAGACATTCGCATATTTACAGGAGAGGTCATCCCAATTTGCTCTTGCCTATCGTTCCCGCCAAAAATGTAATTCGCTAAAACTCTAAATTTAGAGTTATCACTATTATCTCTTGTGTAATAGCTGGCATAGTATGCTTTAGAATATTTTCTAATTTCAACAGAATCGACTGTTCTTAAAACGGTATAATTAGTGTTGTAGCTCACATTAAAAGCATAAAGTGCATATAAAGATAGTAGTGTTAGAAGAAGAAAGCCAATTTTTTTCATCATTTAATTAGATTAGTAATGCTTTCATCCATTGGGTTTACGCCGCTTTTGTAGTAAGAGAGTAGTTTGCCTTCTGGGCTAACTAAAAATTTATTGAAGTTCCATGATACAGTATAATCATCGATTGCATTTGTTTTTTTAGAAGTTAGCCAATTGAAAAGGTCATGTTGATTTTTACCCTTCACATCGACTTTCTCAGTCATAGGAAAATCAATGTTGTATTTGCTTTCACAAAACATCTGAATTTCTTTTTCAGACCCTGGCTCTTGCATTCCAAATTGGTTGCACGGCACGCCTAATACTACAAGGTTATCGTAAGTGTCGTGTAGTTTCTGTAAGTCAGAATATTGTGAAGTGTAACCGCAATTGGAGGCAACGTTAACGACAAGAATGTATTTGCCCTTAAATTCACTCATTTTGATTTCTTTTCCATCAATAGAATTGATAGTTATATTATGTATTGACTGTGCTGATAGTGTAGTCATGATAAAGATTGCAATTAAAGTTGTTAGTATGTGTTTCATTTGTTAGAAAAAAAAATTGGGAGAACAATAAGATGTCCTCCCAATTGAATTAAATATAATATGAATTACTTTGTTAAATTTAGTCTTTTGATAGTTTTTCCATTAGAATAAATGTCAATTAAGACTTCGCCTTTAGTATTTCTATCAACTTTTTCTCCCAATAAATTTAGAGAATACATATAAATTTCTTCGGTGTTATACTCGCCTATTGACGATGGGTCTGCAGGAATTAATACCATATTAATAACGTGTACTACACCATTAGTTGCTTCTAAATCAGCAACAATTACGGTAGCCATATCAATCATTACTGTTGCGCCATCAATTGAGACGATTAAGTTATCGTCATTCAATGTCGGTATCGACATTCCGTCAGAAAGTCCAGTGGATAAAACATTGCCCGAGTGAACGTGATGCTTTAATATTGCAGTCAAAGCAGGAATATCAGCTAGCAATCCTTCTACAGTTCCGGCTGGCAGTTCACCGAAAGCCTCATCAGTTGGTGCAAATACTGTGAACGGGCCGTCACCAGAAAGTGTTTCGTTAAGTCCAGCAGCATTAATAGCCGCTTCTAAGGTGTTGTGTGAAGGTGACGTTTCTATAATATCCATTACAGTAATAGTGTCAGGATTTATAACAGTAGTTATTAATATTGTGTCAATAAAGTGTACCACTCCGTTGGTAGCTACAAAATCTGCTTGAGTAACGTTTGCTACTCCAAGCATTATCGACATACCGTCATTAGAAACTGTTAATTCACCATCATTCATCATTGTAACGTTTAAGCCATCAGTTAGATCTTCTGAAAAGAGTGTGCTTTCAGTAACATGGCCAAGCAAGACGTTAGTAAGAAGTTCTGTATTGGCTAATAGTGCACCAAGTACAATTGGGTCTAGTTCACTGAAAACATCATCCGTTGGAGCGAACACAGTAAATGGGCCATCTCCTGAAAGTGCTTCAGCAAGACCAGCTTCATTGATAGCCGCCTCTAATGTATTGTGTACAACAGAATTTTCTATAATATCCATTACGGTTGATGAATCATTTGGTTCTTCAGAAGGAACAAGTACCATATCGATAACATGCACTACACCGTTACTTGCTTCTAAATTAGGAGTTGTAACTGTAGCCATATTGATCATATATGTCATTCCATCAATAGATACTGTAAGTGAAGCGTTATTTAATGTTGGTATTAAATCGCCATCATTAAGGTCTTCAGCCATTGTAGTGCCATTTGCAACGTGATACAGTAGTATTGATGTAAGTGTTTCAGTATCAGCAAGAAGTGCATCAATAATACCAGGTTGTGCTTCTTCAAGAGCAGTAAAAGCCTCATTAGTTGGTGCAAATAGGGTGAAAGGTCCACCAGTGTCTAATGTTTCATTTAGGCCTGCAGCATTGATTGCAGCTTCTAGAGTAGTATGGTTTTCAGAAGCCTCAACAATTTCCATTATTGTAGGAAGTCCTGGTTCTTCAGATGGAACAAGTACCATATCGATAACATGCACTACACCGTTACTTGCTTCTAAATTAGGAGTTGTAACTGTAGCCATATTGATCATATATGTCATTCCATCAATAGATACTGTAAGTGAAGCAGTATTTAATGTTGGTATTAAATCGCCATCATTAAGGTCTTCAGCCATTGTAATGCCACTTACCACATGATAAAATAATATTGACGTAAGGGTTTCAGTATCAGCAAGAAGTGCTGCAATAAAACCAGGTTGTGCTACTTCAAGAGCAGTAAATGCCTCATCCGTTGGAGCAAATAGGGTGAAAGGTCCACCAGTGTCTAATGTTTCATTTAGATTTGCGGTGTTGATTGCAGTTTCTAAATAAGTATGATTTTCTGAAGCCTCAACAATTTCCATTATTGATGGGTTTGGTAATGGCTCTACAATTATTTGTGCAACCATTCCAGCTGCGGCATGGTTTCCATAAGAACAATCGTAATCATATGTTCCTTCAATTGTAAAAACATGTGTATATATGACGTCACCGATTCCACTTACGTATGGAGATCCAAAACTTTCAGGATTGTTGAAGCTTTGCCCCGTTAAAGTATTTGTGTTTGCATTGACATCGTGAGTTCCTCCGTCATTAATCCATGTTACAGTATCTCCGACTGAGATGGTTAAAGACTCAGGTGCGTAATAAAACATACCGGCAGTTACAGTATGATTATCTGCATTCGCTCCTAATAAAAACGAGCTTACGAGTGCAAGGGTAAAAAATATTTTCTTCATAATAAATGTTAGTTAGTTAAGTTATTGTTGGGTACAAATATAGTTACAAAATCGGTTGATTTTTAAAATTTGTATAAAAAAAGTATTAAAATGTTATACAAAGTTGTATATTTGCATAAGTATTTATAGCTATAGTGCTACAAAATTTATAAATTTGGTACAATGCCACGAAAGAAAAAAAAGAAAGTTTCGGTCGAAGAAATTAAGAAAAGAACTCCAAAAATCATCTTTTACACAGACAAGATGCGCATTAATCTTAAGTCAATCAGCAGTCTTGATTTTTGGTTTGAAAAATTTCCTAACGGCAAATACATAATCAATGACCAAATATAGCATAGACCAGTTTTCTCAAATCACTGGCATAACTAAATTTGTGTTAAGAACTTGGGAAAACAGGTACGGTTTTCTGAAAGCAGAACGAACCGATACCAAAATCAGATATTATACTGATGACTTATTAGTGCGTGCATTAAGTAGCAATTATTTGCTCGAAAATGGCTACAAAATTTCGGCTATTTCTAAAATGACACACGAAGAGATTTGTGTAAAGGTTGATGAAATTAAAAATCAATCGAACAATAATTCTAAAGATGCATATTATATAGCAAAGTTGATACAATCGGCTTTAGATTTTGACTCTAAACTGTTTCACTTGACTTACGAAAGTGGCTCAAGAGAACTTGGAATTCTTGAATTTTACAAAAAAGTACTACTAGTTGCTTTTTCGAAGATTGGTATTTTCTGGTTAACTAATAGAATTGCCCCTTCTCAGGAGCATTTTCTCTCAGAATTAGTCAAGCAAAAAATCAGTGCTGCCGCTGACTCAGCCTCACACAATATAACCGATAAAGAAAATTGGTTATTGTTTTTGCCAGAAAACGAATTTCATGAAATAGGGCTAGTCTTTGCTAAGTTTTTATTGATAAATAATGGTTTTGAGGTTATTTATTTAGGTTCAAATATTCCATACGGTTCACTAGCACACCTAGCTGAGAAGAAGAAAATTGATAATGTATTATTCTTTTCGATATCGAACACATCAAAAAGTAATTTAGACTTTACTATAGATTACTTAAATAAAACATTTTCAGATGCTAATCATTATCTTGTAGTGAATGGTTTAGACATAGATTTCCTTACCAAAGATCGCAAGATAAACTTGATAGAAAATTTAGATGATTTTGTTGATATAATTAACTAGGTCAATCTACATCTCATTAATCTCTGAAGAAATTTCTTATGTCTTTTTTCTTCAGAGATTTTTAGTTTCATCTGAGTAGAATCCATTTGTATTTCAAAAATACCATCGTTATTTAGAAAGCTAAATTGGTTAAACCTTGAAGCAAGAATATACTCTTCATTTCTATGTCTGAAGTATAGAGCTAAGCCTTTTTTTCGTATTTCTATAGAGCAATAAATTAGCTCTTCATCAGCCTCAAAATCCAAGTTAAATGTATTGCTTGACATGTGCAAAATCTTGTATTTAGGAGAGCCAAAAATATCGCTTCTAAACATTTCAATTATGCTGTAAGCTTTTCCGCTTATTTCTATTAATTCTTCAGCAACTTTTCTTTGATTTTGGCTTGTTTTAAATAGCATAATTGTATATTTGTATAAGAATTTGTATTAATAACTATACAAAATTACATATTATTACCTAAATAGTAGAACTTAAGATGGCTCATTTTCAACTTATCAAAAAACAATTTTTAAAAACAGACATAGATACTATTTGGGATTTTGCTTCATCACCCAAAAATTTAAAGGAAATTACTCCTGACTATATGTTGTTTGACATTACGTCTGAGGGTTTGCCCGAAAAAATGTATCCTGGAATGATAATTACTTATAGGGTATCGCCTTTGCTCAATATAAAAATGAATTGGGTTACAGAAATTTCGCAAGTTAAAGACAAGCAATTTTTTGTTGACGAGCAACGATTGGGGCCATATACTATGTGGCACCATCAACATTTGTTTGAAGAGCAAGACGGTGGAGTATTGATGACTGACATTGTTACTTATATTCCACCCTTTGGAATTTTGGGTGTAATTGCAAATTCATTACTTATAAAACGACAACTAGAGTCAATTTTTGATTACCGATTTAAAGTTCTAGATAAAAAATACAATTCTTAAACAATGAAAAGACCTTGGAATATAGTAAGCCCTCCTGTTTACAGTTTACTCACATTTGATGATGATGGAAAACTGAACATGAATATTTGTACTTATGTTTCAGCAGTAAGTATGCAGCCTAAAATGTATTCTATAGCAATAGATTACACTTCCAAAACGTATAAAAACCTTCAGAAATCATCAAAAGTAGTTTTGCAGCTACTTAGTTCAGAGAACTTAAAAGTGATTAGAAAGCTTGGTAAAGTAAGTGGTCGCCTTTTTGATAAAGACCGTTATTTAACGTCTTATAATTTGCTTGAAAATTGGAAAGAGTACAAAGTGCTTAAAGGTGTTTCAGCAATTCTGGAGTTAGAAAAAGATTCAGAAGTGCGCCACCATGGAGACCATGCTATTTTCTTTTTTAATGTAACTGGCTTTAAAACGTTTTCAGATAATAACGTCTTGTCTTTTCAAGATTTAGTAAAGAATAGAATAATACTTTAATATGCATTTAAGCAAAGAAGATATTCAAAAAACACCCAGAGTAAAACGGTTGAATCTTATCAATTCAGTTACAGGAGTAAAGCCTGCTAATCTTATTGGTACTGTTTCAGAAAGTGGCGTTACTAACGTAGCCATTTTCAGTTCATTAGTACACTTGGGTAGTAATCCTGCACTATTGGGTTTTATAATGCGTCCACGTCATGAAGTTAGGCGAGACACATTTGAAAACATTATGCATTCTAAATGCTTTACCATAAATCAGGTGCATCCTGAATTTGTTGCTAATGCTCACTACACCTCTGCAAAATTTGAAAAAGAAGAATCGGAGTTTGAAAAGTGCCAACTAACCGAAGAGTACATAGAAGGTTTTGACGCGCCTTTTGTAAAGGAAAGCAGGTTAAAAATTGGAATGAAATACGAAGAGTCAATACCAATTAAAATCAATAATTGCATAATGATTGTAGGTTCTATTCAACATTTAATTGTAGATGAAAATGCAGTAGATGAAAATGGGCAAATTGATTTAGAACGTTTGGATAGCGTTGGAATAGGAGGGCTAAACAGGTATTATAACCTCCAAAGTATTGATAAATTTCCCTACGCTAGAGTTAATGAATTACCTGATTTTTTTAATGGTTAATCACATATAAGCAATACTTTTGTTGATACGAATTTACACCTAAACAACTACCAATGGGCAGAATCATTTTTTCGACAATTCTCATACTATTTTTGCTGTCTCTTGATGCTTACATTTGGTCAGCATTTAAACAGACTTTTAACAATCGTCCATTCCTCAAATATATTTTTGGAGGAATTACCCTAATTACAATAGCACTAATTTATTTCCCTGCTATTAATACCAATATGACTCTTTATCCAGGATATATGGTAGTTATTTTTGGCTTTGTGTTTGCAATCATAGTCGCGAAATTATCCATGGCATTTCCATTATTAGTGGATGATATTATTCGGTTTTTCAAATACATCTATAAAGTAATGTTTGAAAGCAAAAGTTTGTCAATAGGCGGTAGTCCCATTAGCAGACTTGAGTTTTTGAAGAATACAGCTTTAGGTCTTGGAGCAATAACTTTTTCAGTATTTACTTACGGAATAATTGTCGGTCGATTTGATTTCAAAAAACATTTTGTAAGTCTAAAGCTCAAAAACTATCCCAAAGGGGCAAAGCCACTAAAAGTTGTTCAGATTTCAGATTTACACCTAGGAAGTTTTCAGCGAAAAGATAAATTAAGAGAAGCTGTACAACTCATTAATAACGAAGAAGTAGATTTAATCTTTTTCACAGGTGATTTAGTCAACAATTATGCCGCTGAGGCTAAGCCTTTTGTAGAAATTCTCAAAGAATTAAAAGCCAAACACGGAAAGTATGCCGTGCTCGGAAATCACGATTATGCAGATTACATAGGCCTAGACACCTCTACATCTGAAGGTCGGGAAAAATGGCAAGCTAACCTCAATGAAATAAAGGGTCATTTCAATGCTGCTGACTTTAACTTATTGCTGAATGAAAATAGATTGGTAGAAATTAACGGCGTTGAGATTAATTTAGTAGGTGTTGAAAATTGGGGAGACGGTCGATTTTCAAAGTATGGCGATTTGGAAAAAGCCATGCAGAATACCAAAGACGGTATTCCTACATTATTATTGTCTCATGATCCAACGCATTGGGAAAATAGGGTGTTACCTTTCTCAAAGCAAATCGATTTACAACTAGCAGGACACACACACGGCATGCAATTTGGTATTGAATTTGCAGGAATAAAATGGAGTCCTTCTAAATGGAAATATAAATTTTGGGCGGGGCTATATCAAAATGAAAATAAATTCCTTTACGTTAATAGAGGCATAGGTCATTTGGGCTATCCTGGAAGAGTAGGAATTTTACCAGAAATAACGGTTTTAGACATACAATCCACTTAACTAACAAATTATGAGAATCTTTTTATTAATCCTTTTTACATTTTTAGCGACACTTGTTCAGGCGCAAGATGTTAGAGTCTATGGTAGTGTTACCAATTCTTTAAATAATGAGCCTATACCATTTGCAAATGTTGTTATTGATGGTACAACCATTGGTGCAACAACTGATTTTGATGGTAACTTTGAAATTTTGGGTATTGCGCCAGGACTATACAATTTCAAGTGCAGCTATATAGGCTTCAATACGTCTATAAAAACAGAGATACAGTTAACTTCTAATAAGAATTTGAGACTGAATTTTGCAATGACCGAGAATGCCCAAATTATTGAAGAGGTACAAGTTACCGCCAATACATTCAATAAGACAGAAGAAAGTCCAACTAGTTTAAGAACTATTAATGCCTCTGAAATTTACAGAAGCCCTGGGGGTAATAGAGATATATCTAAGGTTATTGCAAACTTACCAGGAGTTTCTAGTACGCCTTCTTTCAGAAACGACATTGTAATTAGAGGTGGTGCGCCAAATGAAAATAGATTCTTTTTAGACGGTGTAGAAATACCTAACATAAACCACTTTGCTACCCAAGGATCTTCAGGTGGCCCTGTAGGAATTTTAAATGTTAACTTTATTCGTGAAGTAGATTTTTACTCTGGTGCCTTTCCAGCAAATAGAGGGAATACTTTAAGTTCGGTTATGGAGCTCAAGCAAATCGAAGGAAGTGACGAGGAGTTTAGCGGTTCTTTTATGGTTGGGTCTAGTGATGCAGGTTTAACGATAAACACTCCATTGTCAGAGAAATCAACCATGCTGCTTTCAGCCAGACGCTCATACTTACAGTTTTTGTTTCAAGCTTTAAAACTTCCATTTTTACCAACCTACAACGATATCCAATTTAAGTTAACACACAAGCCCGACAATAAAAACCAGTTTAACATTATTGGTTTAGCAGCAATAGATGAATTTTCATTGAACCCAGAAGCCAACGAAGGTGTTGACGACCCACAACAATTGGCTCAAAATGAATATACCTTGAATAACTTGCCTGTAAACGAGCAGTGGAATTATACCCTTGGTGGAACATGGAAACGCTTTTTTGATAACTCCAATTTGTTTGTAGTCTTAAGCCGTAGTCACCTTAATAATACTGCCGTAAAATATGCCGACTATGCCGATATTACATCACCAAAACTCATCGATTATGAATCTCAAGAAATAGAAAACAAATCAAGAATAGAGTACAATTTCAGAGAAAGCAACATTAAATTTAATGTAGGTCTCAGCTTAGAAGATGCAACCTATTTGAATTCAACAAATCGACTACTAACAGTTGGTGATTCTATTTACACCAAGCGCGTGGAAACGGATTTACACTTCATTAAGTATGGCGCTTTTGCCCAGTTAAGTAAAACGTATTTAGTGGATCGATTAGTGACTTCCATTGGCTTTAGAGTAGACGGCAATAGCTTTACAGAAAATACCACAACACCCAATTTTTCGCCCAGACTTTCATTGGCTTACAATCTTTCTGGAAAATCTAGCCTTAATGCCAATCTTGGACGATACTATCAGTTACCCGCGTACACGATATTAGGCTTTGGACTAAACAATAATTTTCAAAATCAAGATGCCGAATACATTCGCTGTGACCACGCTGTATTGGGATTAGAATATAACCCCTCGAATTACAGTAAAATAACTTTAGAGTCCTTTTACAAGCAATACAGCAACTATCCATTTTCTTTAATCGACAGCATATCTTTAGCGAATTTGGGTGGAGACTTTGGAGTTATTGGAAATGAAGATATATCGTCAATTTCTGAGGGGAGGAGTTATGGTGTAGAGTTTTTAGCACAGCAAAAACTGAGTTCTTCCGTTTATGGGATTATGTCATTAACATACTACAGAAGCGAGTTTGAAGATAAAAACGGAGAGCTTATTCCTTCGGCTTGGGATAACCGATTCATTTTCAATATGACGGCGGGTAAAAAGTTCAAACGAGATATAGAATTAGGACTAAAATTCCGATATACCGGAGGTGTTCCTTATACCCCTATTGATTTAGCGACATCTAGTAATATAGCCATTTGGAATATTAACCAAAGAGGAGTTTTAGACTATGACGCACTTAATTCACAACGATTGAAAAATGTTCATGGCATAGACTTACGTTTGGATAAAAAGTGGTATTTCAAAAAGTGGAGTTTAAACGCCTATATAGATGTAGAAAACCTCTATAATTTTAAAATACAATTGCCATCTGAAGTAGGTATTGACCCTGTAATTGGAGAAGAAGTTTACAGCTCACAAAATGCTAATCAGTATTCTTTGTATGAGATTGTTAATGAGTCAGGAACAGTTTTACCAAGTATAGGATTATTAATAGAGTTTTAAATGAAAGAGAAGGTACTAATAACGGGGGCTAACGGAAGCCTGGCAAAGAGAGTAAAAGAAAATCTACTTTCAAAAGGCTATGAGGTAGTTACTCTTACTTCTAGTAAGAAAAGTGCCGATAATAAATCTGTATTTTTTTGGGATATTTCTTCTAAAGAGATACAAAAGAAAGCGCTTGAAAATTGTCAGCATATCGTTCACCTTTCTGGTTTTGGAATTATTAATCCTTGGACGGAAAGCAATAAAAAATTGATGTATGACAGTCGAATTACAGCGGCTAAACTACTTTACGATAAATGCAAAGAGTATGGCGTTTCACCAAAGACCTTTGTCAGTGCATCTGCTATGGGTTTTTATGGACATTCATCAAGTCAAGAATTTAAAGAAACGGATAGTCCTTCAAACGATTGGCTTTCAAATATGTGTGTCGATTGGGAAAATGCTGCCGAAGAGTTTAAAAATATAGGAAGTAGAGTAGTGCAGATGCGTATTTCATTGTTGTTAGCAAAAGATACGGGTTTCTTACAGCCAACGGCCTTGTCTATGCAATTAGGACTTGGCGTAGTATTTGGCAAAGGTTCACAGCCTTTTGAATGGATTCATATTGACGATGCAGCAAAATTTGTAGAGCATGCCATAGAAAATAATCATGTAAGTGGGCCATACAATTTAGCCTCTCCGCAAAAGTTTTCACAATACGAGTTCATGAAACATTTGAGAAGAAAAATAGCAAAGTATTCTTTATTGATAAAATTACCCAAGTGGGTTTTGTCAATTCTTTTTGGTGACAGAAGCACTATACTTATTGGAGGCTGTGGCTTGTCATCTGAAAAATTAGTCTCTTCAAAATTTTTATTAAATTATCCAACTTTGGATAGTGTCATTGCGAAAGAATTTAAAAAATGAAGTACAATACTAGCATATTTTGGTTTAGAAGAGATTTAAGATTGCACGACAATCATGGCTTTTTTAATGCCCTAACAGAATCAAAATCTGTAGTGCCAATTTTCATTTTTGACACTTCAATTCTTAATGAATTAGATGAGGAAGACAGAAGGGTTAGTCTTCTTTTTGATAAACTTAACGAGCTTAATAAGGAACTTTCCGAGCATGGAAAGAAAATTCATGTAATGCACGGAAAGCCTTCAGATGTAATTGATTCTATTTATGCGATAAAACCTTTTGAAGCCTGCTATACAAATACAGATTATGAACCTTATGCCAGACAAAGAGACGATGAGATTAAGCAGTCTTTACAAGCAAAAGGGGTAGAGTTTCATTCGTTTAAAGATCAAGTTATTTTCGAGAAAGATGATATTCTTACCGATCAAGGAAACCCATATGGAGTTTTTACGCCTTACATGAAAAAGTGGAAATCGAAATTTAAAATTTCGATGATTCAGCCATACGCTTCTCAGGATTTACTAGACCGTTGTGAAGCTGTTGACAATTTAAAATGTGTAGAATCAATAGAAGAGCTAGGATTTATCTACAGTTCATATATTTTACATAAACCCAATTTAGACTACCGTTCTCTAATCGATTACGATATAAATAGGGATATTCCTGATTTAGACGGAACAAGCAATACTTCTGTTCATTTACGATTTGGATTTGTAAGTGTTCGAGAGATAGCCAGCATTGCTTTTCAGTATTCAGAGCCATTGCTAAATGAAATAATTTGGCGTTCCTTTTTCTCGCAAGTATTGTGGCACAACCCTCATGTAGTTACTTCATGCTATAGAGAAAAATACAACAATTTGAAATGGAATGATACTGCTTTATTCCGAAAGTGGAAATATGGTCTCACTGGTTTTCCTATTGTTGATGCGGGGATGCGCCAGTTGTTCGATACTGGTTATATGCACAATAGAGTGCGAATGATAGCGGCTTCATTTTTAGTGAAAAACTTAGGAATTGATTGGCGATTGGGAGAGGCTTACTTTGCTTCTAAACTCATGGATTTTGATTTAGCGTCAAACAATGGCAATTGGCAGTGGGTTGCTGGTACTGGCTGTGACGCATCACCTTACTTTCGTGTATTCAACCCTGACACACAACTTAAAAAGTTCGATCCAAAACTTAAGTATTGCAAAAAATGGATAATCGAAATTCATGACAATGGGTATTATCCAGTTGAAAGAATTGCAGATGTTAAGGCTTCCAGACTCGAATCTATTGCTAGATACAAAGCATGTCAGTAAACTCTAAAATAGTAAGCGTTATTGGTGCTGGAGTAGGTGGAATGGCCACAGCGATACGATTAGCGGCAAAGGGATACCGTGTTACTGTTTATGAGTCAAACACTTATGTTGGCGGAAAGTTATCACAAATTCAATCTGGTGATTTTCGTTTTGATGCCGGCCCCTCATTATTCACTATGCCTGAGCTTGTAGATGAGCTGTTTGAGATTGCTAACAAAAACCCTAGAGATTATTTTAACTATCAAAAATTGGACGAAAGCTGTCGTTATTTTTACGAAGACGGCACACACATCATTGGCTATACTGACCCCGAAAAATTTGCTCAAGAAGCAGCTAATAAAACCGGTGTAAATGCCTCTGATGTAATTAAACATTTACAAAAGAGTCAATTTATTTACGATTCAACAGCATTTTTATTTTTGCAAAAATCTTTACATCGTTTTAAAACATATTGGTCGCTTAAGGTTATTAGCTCTTTTCTAAAACTACCTTTTCTTGGAATTTTTAAAAGTATGCATAAAGCCAATAAAGGAACACTCAAAAATGACAAGATGGTTCAATTGTTTGACCGTTACGCAACTTACAATGGCTCGAATCCTTATATAGCGCCTTCTATTTTGAATATTATCCCGCATTTAGAATTTAATAAAGGCGCTTTTTTCCCCAACAAAGGAATGTATTCAATATCCTTGGCATTGCACGATTTAGCCCTTTCTTTGGGTGTGAAATTTGAGCTTAACTCTAAAGTTGATGAGGTGTTAGTGGAAGATAAAAAAGTAAAGGGAATTGTAACAAATGGAGAGACCATCTTATCTGATTATGTTGTGAGTAATTTAGATGTCTTTTTTGTGTATAAAAACCTATTAAAAAACGGGTCGTTTTCTAAAAAAATAGCGGCACAAGAAAGATCCACTTCGGCACTCATATTTTACTGGGGAATAAACGCTTCCTTTCCTGCTTTAGACCTACACAATATATTTTTCTCGGATAATTACACGAAAGAATTTGAAGCCTTAGAAAGCGCCCAAACCATATACGATGACCCAACAGTTTATGTAAACATTACTTCCAAGAAAAAACCGTCAGATGCTCCTGAAAATTGTGAAAACTGGTTTGTTATGATTAATGTTCCTTCAGTAGAAAGCCAAGACTGGGATAAACTAATTACAAAGGCCAGAGCATCTATAATTGAAAAGCTCAATCGACAGTTAAACATTGATGTTGCTTCATTGATTTTGACAGAGGAAATACTAGACCCAATATTAATAGAATCTAAAACGGGCTCTTATAAAGGGTCACTTTATGGTACTGCATCGAATAAAAAAATGGCCGCATTTTTTCGTCACCCCAATTTTTCTAGCGATATTGGTGGGATGTATTTTTGTGGAGGAAGCGTGCATCCAGGAGGAGGAATTCCTTTAGCACTTTCATCAGCAAAGATTGTAGATGGATTTTTTTAAGAGCTTAACCATATGAATTTTTCAAAAGTCAATATTAGTATTATTCTTTTATTTATCTTTCACTTAGTTGGAGTGGTGGGATTATCATTGTCTTTTCGAGAGTTGTTTTTAGCCCTCACGCCTTTTAACCTTTTACTCTCGATTGGGCTATATATTTGGGCAAATGATGACTATTCAGTTGAATTTTTTAAACTCTGTGCTGTTCTCTTTGCTATTGGGTATTTCGTTGAGGTTATAGGTGTGAATACCGGCATATTATTTGGAGAGTACACTTATGGCGAAGCCTTAGGTTTTAAAGTCCTCAATACCCCTTTAATGATTGGAGTAAACTGGATACTGTTATCGTTCTCAATATTTTCGGTAAGTAATTTTTTTCTCAAGAAAAAATGGCCAACTATTTTGCTAGCATCAGTATTGATGGTGTTGATGGATGTATTGATTGAGCCAGTGGCTATTTCATTAGATTTTTGGAGTTGGGCGGCAGTAGACATACCCCTGCAGAATTATGTGATGTGGTTTATAGTTTCTTTAATAATGAACGCCATAATCTCTTTCAATCGACCAAAGTTAGATTACAGAATTTCGTTTGGCTTGCTGCTATCACAAGTATTATTTTTCACCTTATTATCAATGAGTTTATAATGGATTTTTTAGAACATAAATTTTTCTATTTCATATTGTTAGGGTTTACCATTTCATACCCTTTGGCTCAAAGTTTTGAAAAAAGAATACAATTTCACACAAAATGGTCCAAGATAATTAAGTCATCATTAGTAATGATGCTTCTTTTTATTCCTTGGGATGTTTGGTTTACAGTAGAGAATGTTTGGGCATTTAATAAAGACTATACAATAGGCTTTAAAATATTTTCCTTGCCAATTGAAGAATGGCTATTTTTTATATTCATACCCTTTTCATGTGTCTTTTTGTACGAGGTGTTAAATTACTTTTTCAGTCAAGACGTAAACCCAAAACCATATCAAATCTTTTCTTATAGTTTAGCGGTTTTATTAATCGTTTTGAGTGTCGTATTCTCTGATAAGCTATACACTTTAGTGTGTTTTACACTAAGCTCGCTTGCATTATTTATACTAGCTATTTATAACCCAAAATGGATAGGTTTATTTTTTAGAGCTTTTCTTGTTTCCATAATTCCTTTCCTATTAATAAATGGGTTTTTGACGGGAAGTTTTACTGAATTTCCTGTTGTAAGTTATAATTCATCTGAAATTATTGGAGTTAGATTATTAAATATTCCAATCGAAGACAGCATGTATTCTTTGTTGATGCTTTTGATTGTAATTGCCTTTTACAACAAGTCCTGATACTCTGAAATAAACAGTCAATTTTAAGCAATTATATTTTTTTAAAGCTTGGTTAGTGTTAAATTTACACTTTTTGTCTTATATTTGTCAAAAACATAACCATTATTAAACGATTAGCTATAATAACATCTGGTGGAGATTCACCCGGAATGAACGCCGCGATACGAAGTGTTGTTCGTTCATCCATTTACTATAATGTAGAATGTTATGGGTTTTTTAGAGGCTTTCAGGGCATCATCGAAAACGATTATAGAAAGTTAGAGATGCGTTCGGTTAGTAAGATTTTGGGATTAGGCGGAACAAAGCTGAAAACAGCGCGTTCAATGGATTTTCATGATTCAAAAATTAGAGAAAATGCCTATCAGAATTTAAAGAATTTAGAAATTGACGCTTTAGTTGTAATCGGTGGAAATGGTTCACTTACTGGAGCCAATGTTTTTTCCAAACAATTTGATTTTCCATGTGTAGGAGTGCCAGCGTCTATTGACAACGATATTTATGGCACTGATAATTCAATTGGGTTTCATACTGCACTTCAGACTATTGTTGAAACCATCGATAAAATCAGAGATACTGCGCGTTCACACAACCGATTATTTTTTGTTGAAGTAATGGGTAGAGATAATGGTAATTTGGCCTTGCACTCAAGTTTAGCTACTGGAGCTTGTTATGTTATTATCCCTGAAAAAGAATTTCAAATTTCTGATTTAGCCGACAGACTCAAAGAGGGTAAAGTATTAAAAAAGACCTCGAGCATAGTGATTGTTGCTGAAGGAAATACATACGGACCTTCCTACAAAATTGCGGATGATCTTATAAAAGTATACTCTGACTATGAAACTAAGGTTAGTATCCTTGGACACCTACAAAGAGGAGGTTCGCCAACTGCTGAAGACAGAATAATTGCCAGTAGATTAGGCAATGCTGCAGTAAAAACTCTTTTAGAGTCTAAATCAAATCACATGGTTGGACTAATAAAAAATGAAATAGTATTAACGCCATTACAAAAAGTGGTGGAAAACAACAACAACATAAACGAAGATTTATACAAATTAAACGAAATAATTTCTAGATAAAATGACAAAAATTAAAGTTGCAATAAATGGATTTGGAAGAATAGGTAGAAGCTTCTTCAGACAATCGTTACAATCTAATGATATAGAAATAGTAGCGATAAACGACTTAACTGATGTGAACACATTGGCACATTTATTAAAATACGATTCTACACATGGCGTATTGCCAAACTTCATCAGCGCTTCTGCTAATTCTATTTTAGTAGACTCTACAGAAATTCCAATTTATTCATGTCCTAATCCACAAGAGTTGCCTTGGAAAGAAGTTGGTGTTGATGTGGTGTTAGAATGTACTGGTCGCTTCCTAAAAAATGAGGAAGCTTTACAACACGTTATTGCTGGAGCAAAAAAGGTCATTGTATCAGCTCCATCGCCAGATGCAAAGACTGTAGTTTTAGGTGTAAATGATGAAATTATCAATGAAGATGATTTTGTATTCTCAAACGCTTCATGTACTACTAACTGTCTTGCGCCATTAGCAAAAGTAATCAACGATCACTTTGGAATTAAGTCTGGCTATATCACTACCACACACGCATTTACTGCTGACCAAAGTTTACAGGATATGCCTCACAAAGATTTAAGAAGAGCACGTTCGGCGATGAATTCTATTATTCCTACTAAAACAGGTGCTGCATCGGCAGTAGGAAAAGTATTACCACAGTTAAATGGTAAGTTAGATGGTATAGCATTACGAGTGCCAGTTGCTTGTGGTTCAATTACTGATTTTGTGTGTATTGTTGATAAAGAAACTACACGCGATGAAGTAAACAAAGTATTGCAAGATGCTGCAGATGGTCCAATGAAAGGCATTTTGGCGATGAGTTCTGACCCTTTGGTATCAATTGATATTGTGGGAAGAAAAGAATCATCAATTGTTGATACTGAGTTAACGAAAGTTGACGGAAACTTAGTAAAACTAGTATCGTGGTACGACAATGAGTCCGGTTATTCTGCACGTTTAATCGATTTGTGTTCAAGAGTATTTCACGAAAGTTTAAATAAAGATTTAGTCTAATGAGTAAAATAGTAGTCATAGCTCATGATAATTTTAAAGCCGATTTGTTGCGCTTTCTTAAAGATAAGAAGTCGTGGTTTTTTGGTAGAGAAATTGTAGCTACTGGCAGAACGGCTGTTTTCTTAGAAGAAGGTGAGTTGAACTTACCGTTAACACACGTTAAAAAAGGGGCAGAAGGAGGATACCTTCAGATAACGGACATGATTAAGCGTGGAGAAGTCGAAATAGTATTTTTCTTTAGAGATGCTACCATTCTTCAGCCTTATCATGAAGATATCACTTCTTTATTGAACGCTTGTGATTTAAACAACATTCCTACTGGTACAAATCAAGCCGCTGCGGAGTTGCTAATTATTGGTAAAATCAGAATGGAAGCATCACTGAGTATTCAATCTAAAATTGAAAATAAATAATGAAGGTTAGAAATAACATATTATAAATTATATCATGAAAGTAATAGGGGTAGATATAGGCGGAACAAATACCGAACTTGGTATTGTTGATTCAAACGACGGAATTGTAAAACTAAGTAAGTTTAAAACCAAAGGAAACGATTCTTTTAAAGACTATATAGATTTGTTAACCGAGAATATTCGTCTGCTTACCATAGAACATGATATTCAATGTATTGGCATTGGCGCGCCTAATTTTAATTCTAAAACTCAAACATTTTGTCCTGTAAATTTTCCATGGGACGATTTAGAGCCATTCAACCTAAAAAAACACATTGAAGCGGAGTTAAATATTCCTACTTTTTTAGTCAACGATGCAAACGCTTCTGCCTTGGCTGAAAACCGTTATGGAGCGGGAAAGAAATATACCGATTTTGCACTTATTACAATTGGCACTGGACTTGGTGGTGGTATCATCATAAACAATCAGTTATTTGAAGGTTCTTCTGGTTATTCTGGAGAATTTGGCCACACTAAATTAGAGGGTCTTGATAGACAATGTAATTGTGGAGGAACGGGCTGCCTAGAAACTATTGTTTCTGCTAACGGAATCAAAAAGTCTTTTGCGGTAAATATGAAAGAAATAAAAAGTAGCCAACCCACACACATCCCATCTATCAAAATGATTTTTGAAAAAGCTAAAAAAGGCGATGAAAGATGTGAAGCAATTTTACAATTCACTTTTCAAAAGTTAGGTCAAAAAATTGCTGATTTCATACATGTACTTAATCCACAGGCTATTATCTTTTGTGGAAACATTTCCAAGTCTTTAGATAACTATATGGAAGTCATAAAATCGTCTTGTGAAGAACAACTACTAAGTGATTTCAGAGGTCAAGTGTATTATGGCGTATCCGATTTGTTGGAAGATAAAATGAATGTTCTAGGGCCAGCGTCACTTGCCTTTACTAAATCAGAAAGTTTAGTCAGTTAAATCTGATTACTGTTCGTTAAACTTATAAAGTTCAGCCGGTTTGTGTGAAACACCTTTTTGTTTTTCATTGGTTTTTTCTACAACTCCTTTACTCATAATCTGTTTTCTGAAGTTTCGTTTGTCAAGCTTTTCGTCAAGTATAATTTCGTAGAGTTCTTGAAGCTGCGAAAGTGTGAACTTTCTAGGAAGCAGTTCGGACGTTACCTCATGATTAATTTCTTTTCTTAAAAAGTCTACTGCTTCATCCACAATTTGGTTGTGGTCAAATGCCAATTCAGGAACTTCATCAATATTTGTCCATTTCACATCGTGCGCAAAATAAGAAGCCTCTGGGTTATAATCTTCCATTCTTACAATAGACGCATAAGCAATGGTAATTACCCTTTCATCTGGATTTGACCTGAAGTTTTCTAACCACTCTTTATCTTTTTCATGCTGCACACGTTTTGGGTGTCCGAATGTTTTAAATTGTTTGAGGTATAAATTATTTAGTTTAGTAAGGCTAAACAATATTCGTTCAGCTGCAGCATCTATATCTTCATCTAGCTCTATGAGGTCGCCAGGAATGGCAAATTGAGTCTCTTTTTTATTTTTTTTCGAAAAAGGATCAACCTTTTTTTCTATCGTAAGAACTTTAAGTTTTTTCTCGGCATCATCAAATCCGAAAATCACACAATCGACTGAAACATTAATTTTTGACATAGTTTTTTAGCGTATTACCTATCCAAAAATATTAAAATATAAACATAACGACTCTTTATAAATGTAATTTTTACACACTCTTGCAAAAAGAAGAAGTTAAAATGCACTATTTCCTATCGTAGTGAAAGAAAATATTTGCCCAAATAATTTTTGAGAGATGAAATAGATAAGGAGTTCCAAACAATAATAGCGTACCAACTATTGTGAAAATATCAAACAGTGAAAGGTTTAGTTTTAGAATTTGATCAGCAGTATATACGCCAACAAAAATTGCGATTCCAAGCGCATATGAGATGTACATTGCGCCAAAATAAAATCCTGGTTCTTTACTAAATTTCAAATTACATTCTTGACATTGGGGATGAAGGTCACCTATTTTTTTTAGATTATATGAATGAGAAATAAAAAATTCGCCTTCATGGCATTTTGGGCATTTAAACTTTAGAATACTGTATAATTTTGAACCTTTTTTTATCATCTATGACAGTAAAAATATTAGTCCCAAAAAGACAATGTATAATGAAATTATAACTATCGACCTTAGCTTATTTATGGGCTTTAACCAATAGATTAGTGTAATCGGAATTGAAAATAAAATTAATAGAATTGATGACGTTAGTATAATATCGTTGGATGTTGAGACTGTTGAAATTTCATCAATACCGTTAATTAATAAGTATACTAAAACGGGTAGACCTATACCAATACAAATGTCAAAAATATTACTGCCATATGCATTTGAGAAGGCATCTTTATACTTTCTGTTTCTGGCATCCTTAATTGATAAAATAGTATCCGGAATACTTGATGCGATAGCTGCAATAAAGAAGGTAATAAAAAATAAATTCAGATTTAATTGTACTGAAAGGTGTTCGCTACTACTTACCAATAATTTACACGATGCAGAAATAAGAACAAGGGAAATAAGTAAAATCACCATTGCTTTGAATGAAGAGAGTTTTTTATTCCCTAAAATTAAGCCAGCGATATCAACATTAATAATTTTCCTTGCGATACTCGATGTTGAAATACTGTGTTCGATCTCTTTTCCCTCTTGATTTTCTTCTTGTTTTTTGGAGCGCATCTTAAAAACCATAATAATGTACAAGCAATACAATAAGATTAGAACAATGGAAAGAGTTATCGAGATGCCGCCTAAATAAAGTCCAACAACTAATGCTACTTCAGTTAGAATGAGAAAGAAACCGTCTTGCTCAATAATTTTTTTATCAGTTGGAAAGAGTTCTACTCCGTCTTTATAATAAATAATTAGAAACGAAATTGTAGGAATGATTGCTATATTGAAAATAGAACTTCCAATAATTGTGGCATACCCTGCTGAAAAGCCTTCTATATCACCAACGTAAAAAAGAAAGAAAAACGAAATTAGTAGTTCGGGTAATGAACTGGCAACTGCGTTTACTGTAGGGCCTTTAATTCCTTCACTGAGATTTCGTGTTAAATAAGATGAAGCAAAATCAAAGGACTCGCTAACTTTCCAAATAAGGTAGGTGGATAAACAAATTAACAGAAAGGAAATTATCATTAGGTAAAATTAAGTAAAGAAATGATAAATCAATCAGCGTCTTAATATTTTTTACTGAAGCACTATCTTTTTGTTCACGCTTCCATTTAAGGTAGTAATTTCTAAGAAGTACACGCCTTTGGGTGTAGCGTTCATGTCTATTACCGTCTGGTGCTGACCTGCAAAGTTCACTAGCTCTTCGCTGTAAAGCTCCTCGCCAATTACGTTAACCACCTTAATGTTCACCGTCTGCACCTCTTCCGAGCTAAAGCTGATGTTAAACACACCTCTTGATGGGTTTGGATAGACTTCCAAGTCTGACACTAAGTCCATAGCTACTCTTTCTCCACCCAATGTATAAGTTACATCTGATGAGAATACCGTTGCCCAAGATGTTCCGTTAGGACCACAAGC
>ENA-OUOG01000777-OUOG01000777.1-marine-metagenome-genome-assembly--contig:-NODE-777-length-40358-cov-5.939128_pt1 | contig 40358 bp, 21 predicted proteins | sample MGYA00248635_ERZ508505 | MGnify/ENA primary metagenome ERZ508505 (study PRJEB26176, sample SAMN06267871) | marine metagenome | isolation source: Saanich Inlet, British Columbia, Canada | place: Pacific... | reverse complement strand
CCTCCGCCCCCCCCCCCCTCCGCCTTGGTCGTCTCGACCCAGTTCAGGAAGTACCGCACGAGCTGGTCGCCGTAGGAGTGCGCCAGCAGCGCCACCGGCACGCCGTGGATCTCCACCAGCGTCTCGACGCTGTGCTTCAGGCGCGTGAAGTAGCCGTCCCTCCTTTCCAATTGCTCGGGGCTCAGGCGCCAGTCGAACGTCGCGGCGTGGATGCTGTTGGGGTCGTACCCGACGTCGCCGAGCGACTCGATCACCTTGCCCCACACGAAGTACCCCGGGACGAACCAGTCCACCGCCTCGAGGCCGGTCACGGCTCTTAGCTTGATGCCGCTCGGGTCGAGGCCCGTCTTCGGGTCGAGGCGCATGTGCTGCATCCAGCACGCGCGGTCGGCGAAGTACGCGCGCGCCATCGCCGGCGTGCCCCACATCCTCTGGCGGAAAAAGTGGCGCCCGCAATCGTGGCCCTCCCACAACTCCAAGCCGGAGCTGATGAAGCCGGGCACGATGACCACCGGGTGGTGCGGCTTCCTTCCCGCGGCGCGCGCCTGCGCACCAGGCGAGGGCGACCCGCGCCTGCCGTTGCCGTTGAACGCGGTGGTGTTGAGCGCCGGCAAACCGTTGAGCAGGTGCATGGAGGAGTTGAGCCAGTGCGGCATGGCGTGCTCGACGCGGTCCTGGAAAGCCTCGGGGATGGCGCCCATCGGGATGGCGCGCAGGTACACCGCCAGGCACGCCACGCAGACGAACGCCGCGAGGCGCTTCACGAGGTCAACGCGCGCCTTCGCGGATTGGCGCTTCGTCCGCGAGACGACGCGCCCCCCGTCCTTCGCGGGCTTCTTCGGAGCGGCGTCGCGTTTCTTCCCCTTCGAGGCTCCAGGAGCCGAGGCGCCAGATGCCGCATTCTTCGCGTTCCCGCGGGACGAGGGCTCGTCCGCCGGCTCGTTGTCGTCCACCTTTCGCCCGCGCCGCCGCACGGCGCCCGTCGCGGGCTTCGCCATCGGCGCGCTTTTCGATCGCACCGAGGGTGCGCTCGTCGAGCGCGCCCGAGACTGCGTGGTCGGACGATCCGAGACGCGTCAGCGCGTTGTTACCACGCGTTTTCGAGTCACGTCCAGTCACGCGGGAATTCCCGAACGTCAGGTCAGTGTCGTTTCACCTCCCCATCGGACGTGGAGACGACGAGACCTTCACGCGCGAAGGCCGCGTCACTCCGCGCGGCGCCGAGCCCCCCGCGCGCCTCGAACCATGGTTCAGATCCAGGACGTCACGCCCGTCGACGACGACGCCGCGCGCTCGGGCGAACGGCTGCGCCTCGCGGGCAACGCCGCGTACAACTCGGGCGATTTCGAAGCCGCCGCGCGATCGTACCGAGATTCCCTCGAAGCGGCGCCCCTTCCGTCGCCTTCCGCGCCGAAAGCGCTCGGGAACCTCGCGAAAGCGCTGCTCATGCTCGGGCACCCCGGGGAAGCCCTGGCGAACGCGGAGCGGTACGTCCAGGCGTGCCCTCCCGGGACGCCCGACGCGGCGAAGGCTCGGTTCCGAAAGGGCGAGGCGCTCGAGGCGACGGGTGACCTTCGCGCGGCGCGGGAAGCGTACCGAGACGCGGCGAAGGACGCGCCCGGCGACGAAAAAGTGCGCGGCGCGTTGGCGCGAGTCAGCGAGACGATCGAACGGCGACGCCGCGAATCCGCCGAGCCCGGCGTTTCGGCGAAAGCCGAGACGCGTTTCGAAACCGCAGAGAGAGAGACGTCGCGCGCACGAGCTCCGCCGCGCGCGACGAAAACGCTTACTCTCGACGACGAAAAAAAAAACCAAGCCGCGTATTCGCGCGCGAAACGAGCGATTCGCGAGGCGCGTTACGAAGAGGCGGTAGAGGCGTTCGCGTGCTACACCCTCCCGCCATCGCGTCCGGACCGCGCGCTTTCCCTGTTTCTGAACCGCGCGCGCGCGCTCACCGAGCTCGGGCGCCACGAGGAGGCGCTCCGCGACGCGCGCGCCGCGGTAAGCGCCGACCAAGAGTCCCCGCGCGCCAGATACAGACTCGGCGTCACCGCGCTCGCCGCCGCGGAGGCGGCGGCGGAGCAGGCGACGCAGATGGTCTCTGTTTTGTCCCACGACGAAAACGATAAGACAAAGACAAAGACGGCCGATCTGCGCTCGCGCGCGGAGGCGCTCGCGAGAGAGGCGCGCGACGAGGGGTTCGGGTACGGCGCGCGGCTCGAAAACGTTTTCGAGAAGTACGACGACGCGAGCGCGTTCGCCAAAGGACGCGAAGCGTGCGAAACGTTTTTGAGAACTACACGGGATTTCTCACTCCCCTTCTCAGACAAGGCAACCGACAAGGGAGATCCGGTTATCGTGGATCCGGAGCGAAAGCCCACGAAGTCCACGCCGGAAAAGGAAAAGCCGGAGGGCGTGTCCGTCAGGGACCCTCCCGCTGAAGAAAAAGAAAAAAGAAAAACAGGCGCCGCGACGGTGTCCGTCACGTCGCTCGCCGCGTACGCGCGGCGCGAAACCGCGCGGCGCGAACGACTCGGTTCCGAAGGAAAAAAGGACCCTTTTTTTTCCGACTCGCGGACGTTTGAACACGAAGGCGAAGACGACGTGTTTGCGTTCCGCGAGTCCGTGCGCGTCTTCGGGTGCGCGGTCGTGCGGCTTCCCGCGTCGCTGAACGACGACGACGACGTGAACAAAAACGCAGGCGCGTCGCGTTCGCCAAAAGACGTCTTCGAAGACGCCGTCGCCGCGGCGAGCGCTTTTTTCGCGACGCGTCCGGAGGAAAAAAAACGTTCGCTCCCGAACACGCGCGCGGCGCCTCACGGGTACCTGCGTCCGCTCGAGGAGACACGCGTGGACTCGTTTTTGTCGAACGGGTCGAACGCGCGTCGCGACGAGACGGTTCTCGAACGTTTCTCGGCGTGCGCCGCGTTCGACGCCGCGTACGTCTGGCCGAGCGCGAAATTCAAAGCGCGCGTCGACGCCGTTTCTTCGGTTCTGGAGGAGACGGCGAAGGCGGCGGGCGACGCGTTTCTGATCGACCACTTCGCAACGATCGAGTCTTTAACCGAAGAAAAACGCAAACACGAACGCCTCGAGGCGTACGAAGCGAAGCTCGACGCGATGATGTTCGCGCCGGAGAACCAGAGGACCACGCTCGCGAAGCACCCGTCCTCCGCTCCTCCGGGAAAGCGCGGCGGCGTCGGCGACGAGATACTCGACGACGACGCGACGACGGCGAAGCTGCGAGCGGCGCTCGACCCGATCGTGCGCGAAAGCGAAGCCGAGCCGGAACGCAACTTCCTGTCGTTCTTCCCGCGCGTCTGCGTCGCGAAGACGACGTCTTCGGAGGCGGACGAAAAGAAAAAGAAAAAGACGCGGACGCCCGCGGTGCGCGTTCGGCGCGGCGATCTCGAGACGACGTTTTCGGCGGCGCCGACCGCGACGGGTGGGGACCTCGACGTGCTCGTCGTCGCCGGCGAGCGGTTCCGCGACATCATGGGCGAGGCGTGGCCTTTGCCGACTGTCAGCTTCGACGGGGAAGAGCGAGAGGGACCGTGCGTGCGCCTGGTCTACCGCGTGTAGAGAGAAGAAGAAGTGGGAGACGCGAAACAAAAAGTCGACGGCGCGGCGGCGTGCGAGGTGAAAAAAATCGCATCTCTGCGTCAGTGACGCGCGCACACCACGACACCACTGACGACTGACGCGACTTGAAAAAGCGCGCGCTTCCGTGCCTCCAACCCTCGATCGGCAGACCCGCGCGCGCGCCGCACGATGGAAGGCGCGGACGACACGGTGGTGCGTCCTCTCTCCCGTCCACGTCTCGTCCCGCGTCCGACCCCCGCGTGCTTTCGCGCCCCGCTTCCCGTCTCCGCGCGCGACGCGTCCCCCGCCCGCTCTGACATCCCCCCCAACCTGAACGCGCAGTTCGTGCAGGGCACGGCGCTGGAGACGCGCGGCGAGGTGACCGCCACGGCGTACGATGCCTCGGGGACGCGCATGGTGACCAGCACCGCCGAGGGCGCGGTGCACGTCTGGGATCGCGAGGACGACCCCGACGAGGCGACGGAGGGCGCGCCCGGGCCGTGGCGCCAGACCGCGGCGTGGGCGGCGCACGAAAACGCATCGTGCGAGGCGATCGCGTTTGCGCCGGCGGAGTTCGGACAGTGCGTCGCCACCGCCGCGTCGGACGGCTCCGTGCGCGTCTGGCGCGAGAAGCCCCTCGCGCCGCTGGGGTCAGACCCGGCGGCGGCCGCGGAAGCCGCCGCCGCCGCCGCCGCCGCCGCGCGCGAGGGCGCCGCGCCGTGGGAGCTCGTCGCCGATCTGCGCGAGGCGCGCGGCGCGACCACGCTCCTAGACTTCGCGCCTCCCGAGCACGGCCTCCAGCTGGCCGCCGCCGGCGCCGACGGCGTCGTGCGCTTCTACGCGCCCGAAAACGCGCTCGCGCTGCTCGGGTGGGAACTCACCAACGAACACGAGGCGCTCGCGCCCGGCGCCGAGTGCGCGGCGATGGCGTGGCGGCGGCCCACCGCCGCCGACGCGGCGCGCGCCGGCGCCGGATTCTCCGCGCTCCCTCCCGCGCTCGCGGTGGGGCTCGCGTGGTACGACGACGCGACAGAGGACAGACGACAGACTGCGCGGTCCAGCTCCGCGCGCGTCTTGACGTACGACGAGGGGAGCATGCGTTGGCGCGTCTCCGCGGTTCTGTTCGAGGCGGGCGCCGGCTCTGCGCCGGCGTCGGCGCTGGCGTGGGCACCCAACGCGGACGCTTCGCCGAGCGGATCGGCGGAGACGGTGGCGGCGGCGCGCGGGTCGGAGGTGGAGATGTACCGCGTGGCGCTGTGGAATTTCAATGATTCAAACGCGGAGGGTGGCGATGACGCGTACGGTGACCGTCGATCTTTGGATGTGACGGCTCCGCGCGGCTCGAACGCGTCGGCGCCGTCGCGGCTGTGCGCGACGCTGTCGCACCCCGGGCCGGTGCTTGACCTGGACTGGAACATGGTGGGGACCACGCTCGCGACGTCGGCGGCGGACGGCGTGGTCAGGGTGTGGGCGGCGAACATGCAGACGGGCGAGTGGGAGGCGAGGGCACAGCTCGTGGGAGAGTGAGCGACGCGAGCGAGCGCGGAGAGGACGGGTTTCGTCCTTAGGACGGCGTTCGAAGTGAAGGCTCTCGAAGGTGTTATCATATTTTCCCCGCGAAGACGACGCTGAAAGTTCGTCAATGTTCTCGCGTCGCGAGAAAAGCCACGACGCTCGTCTCCTCTCGTTTCTCGGAGACAACGCCGCGCGCGACGATGCCCTCCTCCTCCGGCGCGGACCCGAGCGCCCGCGTGGGGGTCGCCTTCGGCGGCGTCCGCGTGGGGATCAACGGCTTCGGGCGCATAGGGCGCCTGTTCTTCAGAGCCGCCGAGGCTTCGCCGAGCTCGATAGACGTCGTGGCTATCAACGACCCCGGGGTTCCCAGCGTGGAGTACGCCGCGTACCTCCTGCGCCGCGACTCGACGTATGGGCGCTTTCCCGGGATCGTCGAGGTGGAGACCGCCGAGGACGGGACCGAGTACCTGCGCGTCGACGGGCGCCGCGTGCGGATGACGCACGAGTCGGACCCGAAGGACGTCCCCTGGCACGAAGAAGACGTGCGCTACGTCGTGGACGCTTCCGGAAAGTTCCTCACGTCTCAAACCGCCGAAACGCACCTCCGTTTGGACGACGCGACCGACAAAAAGCACCCTTCGCGGGTCATCTTGACCGCCCCTCCGAAGGACGACAACGTCCCCACGTACGTGGTCGGCGTCAACGAGCACATGTACGTCGCGGACGGCTACCCAAACGTCGTGTCCAACGCGTCGTGCACGACCAACTGCCTCGCGCCTTTGGTTAAAATAATAAACGACGCTTTCGGAGTAGAGAGCGGCGCCGTGACCACCGTGCACGCCTTGACCGTTTCGCAGCCGAGCGTGGACGGACTCTGTTATAAAGACTGGGCGCGCGGCCGTAGTGGCGTGCAGAACATCGTGCCCACCACGTCCGGCGCGTCGAAGGCGCTGGGGAAGGTGTTGCCTAAATTAGCGGGGAAGGTCAAAGGGTACGCGTTACGAGTGCCGGTCGCGACGGTGTCCGTGGTGGACTTCACGGTGAACCTTTGCTCGGACGCTTCTTTTGAAGCCGTCAAAGCCGCGATCGAGCGCGCCTCGGTTGGCGCGATGCGAGGTATCGTGAAAGTCGAGACGGAGCCCGCCGTGTCCACGGACGTAGTGGGGAACGGCGCTTCGTGCGTCTTCGACGCGCGCGCGTCGTTCGCGGTGTCCCCGCGATGCCACAAGCTCGTCGCTTGGTACGACAACGAGTGGGGGTACGCTTGCCGCGTGGTGGACCTCGTTTTGCACGTCGACCGCGCGGACAGGGACAAAGCCAGGCTCGACGCGCTGCTCGAGACGAAGCGGAGCCGCGAAGCGGAGCGGGAGGCGGGGAAGACGAGCGCCGCCGCCGCGTAGGCGAGAGAGACGAGAGACGTGGTTCGGACCGCGGATGAAGAGACGAACGAACGACGATTGAACGAAAGACTCCCGTGATACTCGTAGAAGAGGATGATGTTTCATCGAAAACGACGATACCTCCTATGACTCCTCGACGACGCTCGCGAGCGTCTCGTGCGCCGCCTCGAACGCCGCCGTCGCCTCGGCCGCAGCCTGCGCGTCCCCAGCCTCGCCCACCGCCATTCCCATGGCCTGTGCGCGCTCCATCGCCGCGCGCGCGTCCGCGGCGAGCGCTTCTAAGGCCTGCGGAGGGTACGCGCCCGCGCCAACCTCCTCGACGTGACGCTGGAACAATCGGCACTCGCGCAGCGCGGTTTCCAACGCCTCAGTCTCGCTCGCGTCTTCACTCGTGCGTCGCACGATTTTCGAGACGAGCGCTTTGAGAAACTCGAAGCTCGCCTGCGCGAAAGCGCCGCACGCCCTCGCGACGCGAAGCTCCTCGGCGTCGAAATCGTCATCCTCGAACGTCATGTCGTCCTCGTGCCGCAAAGGCTGTTCGGGTTCGTTTTCTTTTTCGTCTAATTCTTCGTCTCCGCTCGCGCCGATCTCGGCGAGCTCGGCGGCGACATCCTTGACCACCGCGGCGCTACGCATGAGCGCCTTGGAGACGGCGGCCCGCCCGTTTTTCGGGAGCTTCTTGAGCGCGTCGCACGCCGCCCACACCTCCGCCAGCGCGGGCTTGAGCTCGGGGGACGGCGCGCGCGTCGCGGTGGCCACCGCCACGAGATTGGCGCAGGAGTTGGACACGAGCCGAGCGGCGTCCGCGACGCCCGCGTCGAAGGTGGCGCCCTGCGAACCGAGCGCCGAGGTGGCGTACGCCAGAAACCCCACGATGTGCCCGTGGAAATCTTGCAACATCGCGTCCGCGGCCTCCCCGGGGACGTCGGCGCCGTCCGCGAAGAGCATCTGAATCTTCGTCGCGCCGTGCTTCACAACCTCCGCCGCGGCGCTCACCTGCGCCATCGACGTGCCGCCCGGAACCTCGGGCGGGACATCAAGCGCCTTGAGCTCGGCCGCGAGGGTCGCGACCAGAGCCTTTCCTCTCGCGGCGAGCTCGCCGCCACCCATGCGCGCGTCGAGCACCGCAGCGGGGCGCGTGGGTCTGTGGGAGCGCCGCCGCTTCAATCTCGGCGCCGAGGCGGTCGAGCTCTTTTTGGGCACGGCTGCCGGCACGTCGCGCCGCGCGCGGCCGAGATGTCGAACTTCCGCGCGCTCTCGGAACAGGATACAGACAGGAAGTGTTCAACCAACCTGCGTGGGGCACTCCGCGGCGCGCGGTGTTCCGTTCGCGGGTGGTGGACGATGTTCGCCGCTCCCCGCGGCACGGGGGGTGACGGGACGGGCGCCGCACGCCCGCGTGCATCCAGCGGAGGCCACTCTCGCGGCGCGAGCGATGACATGCGGGACGGATCTTCCGAGGGGAACCTCGGAAGCACGCCTTCGACGTCCCGGCGCCGACGCGAGGCGGCCTCGGCGGCTCTCGAGGCGTCGAAGCTCCGCGCGAACCTGTCGAGCTGCAAGTACGAGTCCGTGCGCGAGGTGACGAAGAAGCACGGGTACGAGGAGGTGGACGACGAGTACGAGCACTGGGACCTGAACTGGACGGACCTCAGCGTCAGCGAGCATCGCGTGTCGAAGATGCTCCCGTTTCAACGCGTCAACCACTTCCCGGGGATGATGGAGATCTGCCGCAAAGCCGCGTTGAGCCGCCACCTGAAGAGAATGCGCTCCGTTTGCCCCACCGGGACGTACGACTTCGCGCCCGAGACCTGGGAGCACCCCAACGAGATGGAGGCGTTCCGCAAGCACTGCAAGGCGCATCCCGGGGGGTCGTACATCGTGAAGCCCACCGCCGGCGCTATGGGCCGCGGCATCTACCTCGTGAAAGGCCCCGACGCGATTGACCACAAGCACGAGAGCGCGGTGGTGGTGCAGAAGTACGTCTCTTCGCCTTTCCTGGTGGACGGGTTCAAGTTCGACCTGCGCATCTACGCGCTGGTCACCTGCGTGGACCCGCTGACGGTGTACGTGTACGAGGAGGGCATCGCGCGGTTCGCAACCACGCGCTACCAGAAGCCGACGGCGACCAACTTGGCTTCCAAGACGATGCACCTCACCAACTACTCGCTCAACAAACACAGCGCCGACTTCGTGCACACGGAGACGGACGACGAAGGCACGAAGCGCGCGCTCTCGGCGCTGTGGAAGGACTTGCGAGCGAAGGGACACGACGTCGACGCGCTGTGGCGCGAGATACGGGATTTGGTGTGGAAAACCGTCGCGCCCATCCAGCCGCTGCTCGCGCACGCTTACCACTCGGCGACCAAGAGCGATCGCAAGCCGCGAGATGTCGCGTTCGGCGGAAACGCCGAGACGCGCGAAGTGTTCGGCGCGAGGCCGATCGGCGGTTCCGTGAGAAACGCACGCGTGATCAGTGACTCGTACGCCCGATCGTACGCGTCGCGAATCGATTCGAGCTCCGAAAAACACGCCGCGAAAAACACGCCGCGCTCGGCGTCTCGCCGCGAGGCATCCTCCGACGCGTTCGGCGAGACCTCCGGCGACGTGTCTCGCTGTTTCGAGATTCTCGGCTTCGACGTGCTTCTGGACGACCGCTTAAGGCCGCGCTTGATCGAGGTGAACCACTCGCCCTCGTTCGGGATGGACTCGCCCCTGGACCGGCGAGTCAAGAGCGGGTTGATCGGGGACGCGCTACACGCGCTGGCGCCGGACCCGGCGGCGCGCGTCGCGTGGGTCGCCGAGGAGAAGCGGCGGCAGAAACAGAGACTGTACGAAACGTTCTCAAAACGGAGCTTTTTGAGCAACGCCTGTTCGTTGATGCGCGAACAGAAGTTTGGGGAACGCGCGGAAAAAAAGGAGCGGTACGCGAACGGCGACGACGTTTCCGATTTTTCGCTCGTTCGTCGTCCCTCCGGCGCCGAGCCCGGGTCGCGGCGCGATCGCGCTTTGACCCGGGGTGAATCCGCCGAGTCGGAGATCGCGTCGCTCCGCGCGCAGCTCGCGGCGTTTGACGTCTCCGACAGCGACCGGGAGAGCGGTTCGAGCGACGCTGACTCGCCGAAGACGTTCGCCAGACGATACGTCGCGAAGCAAAGACCTCCCGGCGCGATGAGCGTCTTTTGTCCCCCCGAGAGGCTGGGGGGGTTCACGCGCGCGTTGCCTTTCCTGCCGTCCGACCCGGACCTCGCGACGAAAACAAAAACGTTCGAGACGATTCGCGACGCCGCCGATTCGTCGCACCAACCCGTCACCGGGTGCGCGTGCTCGGCGTGTGAGAGCGCAAGAGAAAAAAGTCGTTCGGCGCGCGAAACAAACGCCTATACCTCGGGCTACGCCGCGCACCAAAGAAACGCCTCGGCAAGGCGCGTGGACGCGGCGGGCGAAGCCGCGCCTCTGGACGACCGCGACGACGCGTTTCTGTCGAGCTTCCCGTTCTCGCGGGACGCGCCGAAGGCGTTCAGCGTCGGCGGCGGCGACGGCGTGACGGTCACATACACGTCGCTCGCGGCGAAGGCGGCGCTGGTGCCCCGGAGCGGCTTCGCGCGCGGCGACGGAAGAAACGGCGCTAATAAGACGTTCCGGTGACGACTCTTCTCCCAGGCGTCGACGTCGGAGGTTTTTTTTTCAGAGCGACGACGAGTTCTTATGATGCGCGCGCGTAGATGAGCTCTAGTGCTCTATAGTGACTAGCTAGCATGGGAAGATATACGTCATAGACTACGTCATAGACTACGTCATGACCGTTTTCGGTGATGCGCGTTCGTTTACACACGAACCTCAGAGCGTCTCGAGCAAACGCCGTAGCTCCTCGACGCCGTCTCCGCGCGAAAAAGACGCGTTTTTCGCAAACGTCTCGCAAACGTCTCGCGTCGCCGAATCGCCGCGCGGCGATTCTTTTTCTCGTCGCTCCAGGAGCGCGTCGTAGAACGCCTCCACCGCGGCGACCGCCTCGGCGCGCTCGGCGCGCGTCTCAACCTCCGCGCTCGCGCTCGCGTCGCGTTCCAGGCTCGACATCATGCGCGCGGCGAGCCTCTCTATTAAACCGCGCGACGCCGCCGTTTGCATCTGCGTCGGCTCCGGTTCCCGTTCCGGGTCCGGGTCCGATTCATTCGCGAGCGTCGCGTCGTCCAACACGACGCGCGAAGCCTCTCCGCGTGTTTCCGTCGGTACCGCGTCGGTCACGGCGTCGGTCACGGCGGCAGTTAAGTCGGCGGCGGTTAAGTCGGCTCCTCCGACGGCGCGCGGCGTCTTTTTTGACAAAAAAGGTGTCGAAACCTTTAAACCATCGTCGTCGTCATCCGGACGAGCCACGAACGCGTCGAGGTCGCGGTCGACGCGAGCCAGGCGCTCCAGCACGTCGTCCCAATCCGCCTCCGCGCGATCGTCCTGCTCGTCGACGCGCTCCCGCTCGTGGTCAGCCCGCGTCTCTGCGCGCTCTCCCGCTTCGCGCGGCGAAGGGACCTCCGACCCGTCCGGAGAAGCCGGAGAAGCCGACGGTTCGAGGCCCTCGCGGCGCTCCGCTGCCGGATCCGCGTCGCGCGCCTCCCGCTCAGCCGCCGGAGGCGGCGCGATCTCCGCCGGCGAGACGCTCTCGCGGGCCATCGCGCGGCGTCGGCTCCTCTCGACGCGCGGAGGGAGACCGCCGTGGCGCGCGCAAGCGCGTGGTCGTTTGGACACCGCGGACTTCCACACGGAGGAGCGTCTCCCTTGCGCAGCGACCGCGTCGCATCATCGGTCGAGGCGGAAAAAATCGAAACTTTCTGCCTGCAACCGTAACGCCTATTTTCTACTTTTCGGTCGAAAATTGTGAGACTGGGATGTCATACGATCGGCTCGAAACGGGCCTTGCTTGCGAAGAACCCTCGAATTATGGGAATAACCCAAACTCTCGGCACACCTTTTTCCGCGACCGCCCGCGCGCCGGAAGTCGCACACCCCGCTCGCGCAGCAGGGATTCCGGAGGCGCGGCGCGACTGAGGGGCTCGTCGCGACCGGTCTGAAACCACCGGGAAGCCCGATCGCGTGCGGCGGCGGTCGGGCGACGCGTGCGCGGTTGTCGCGATGCACAGTGCGTACTCCCGGCGGACCTCGAATCACGTTTTTTTCAGATTCCCGTCGCGCGCGGCCGGCGCCGGAGAACGGCGAGACGCGAGCGCGTGGTCATCGCGCGGGGCGCTCGCGGGGCTCGGTTCCGAGAACACGTCACGCGTCTCGCGCGAGTCGAGCGCACGCTCGAGAACACGCTCGACCAGCCCCGCGAGGCGTCCGACATGCGCCGGTCTCCAATCGGCATCTGCGCGACGCGTCTTTTCTCGTCTGCGACAACTTGCCTTTTTTGGGTCGTCGGATGCCCCGACGCGGGACCGGGCTTCGGGGAGGCGTCGATATCCATCGGGCCACTCGCGCGCGCCGCGGGATCGGGATCGCGATCCGTATGGGTTCTGCCGCGTCTCCCACCCGCGCGCGAAGCCACGAGAGGCCCGTGGCGTGCCTGACGCGACGGCCGCCCCCCACCTGTCTTGTCCGCAACTCGCGACCTAAAACGGGACGCACCCGTCTGTCGCTTCGATCGCGTTTTCGTTTTGGACGCGACCGCCCGAATTCCTGACTCGTCGTCTTCCGACCGCCGCCCGCGACCCTCCGCGCCGTCGCGACAGAGTACCGCCTCGTGGCGAAGAAGGGCGAGGGGACGTTTTCCGAGGTTCTGAAGGCGCAGTGCATCAAGAATGGCAAGTACGTCGCCATCAAGTGCATGAAGAACCACTTCGACTCGCTGGACCAGGTGAACAACCTGCGAGAGATCCAAGCGCTGCGGCGGCTTTCGCCGCACGGAAACATCGTGAAACTGTTGGAGGTTTTGTACGACCAGCCCACCGGCCGACTGGCGCTGGTGTTCGAGCTGATGGACATGAACATCTACGAGCTGATTCGAGGCAGGCGGCACTACGTCGCGGAGGACCGGATCAAGACGTACGTGTACCAGCTCGTGAAGTCCATGGACCACATGCACCGCAACGGCATCTTCCACCGCGACATCAAGCCCGAGAACATCCTCATCATGGACGATTGTTTGAAACTCGCGGATTTCGGGAGTTGTCGCGGCATCTACTCCAAGCAGCCGTACACGGAGTATATCAGCACACGGTGGTACCGCGCCCCCGAGTGTTTGTTAACGGACGGGTACTACAACTACAAGATGGACATGTGGGGCGTCGGGTGCGTGTTCTTCGAGATGGTGTCTCTGTTCCCGCTGTTCCCGGGCGCGAACGAGCTGGATCAGATCCAGAAGATCCACAACGTCGTCGGCACGCCCAAGCCCGAGCTTCTGGCGAAGATGAAGCAGCGGTCGCAGCACATGGACTTCAACTTCGCGCCGAAAAGTGGGTCGGGCATCGAGAAGCTCATCCCGCACTGCGATTCAGAATGCGTGGACCTGATCACGAAACTGCTCGCGTACGACCCGGACGACCGCCTCAGCGCGCGGCAAGCGCTGCGACACCCGTACTTCCGCGAGATTCGCGAGGCGGAGAAGAGGCGGCACGCGCTGCTGCACCCGAAAAACGCCCTCGCGAACGACGTCGACGCGACGTCGAACGCGGCGCGAGACGCCAAGGCTCACCACGCCGAGAGGGAAGGCCTTCACGGCCGAGAGGGACGCGAGAACAACGTTGGAAGCGGGATCCAAATCCCGCGCGCGCCGGCGCCGTCCGTCGCGTCCACGGGGACGAACGCGTCGGACGCGAGGCGCCGAGGCGGCGCGCGCGACGAATCCCGGCGCGCCGCGACAAACGCGCCGTCAAACGCGACGTCCTCCAAGGATCTGCCATCCGTGGGTGTGGAACGGGGCGCGCGGGACGGCGCGCGGCATCCTCCGCGCGCGCCGCCGCCTTCGCACGCGGGTTCGGCGGCGTCGTCGCACGCTTTATCGTCGCACCATCGGGACGCGCACGCGCGCGCGCACGCGTACGAGCGCGGCGCGTACGCGGCGAGCAGCGTTTCGGGCGCGAGCGTTCTGAGCGCGGGGGGTATCTCGCTCGGCGGGTCCGCGCTGGGCGTGGGCGGGTCGAGGTTCAAGGGCGCCGCGCACGGCGGCGGCGGCGGGTCCCACGCGGCGGGCATGCGCGGCGGCGTGGTCGGGAAGCACTACGGCGGCGGCGGCGGCGGCGGCGTCGGCGACGGTCGAATGCAGAGGCTGGGAAACAGGAGAGAAGAAAACGCAGAGAGGAGCGCCGCGCCTTTGGCGGGGGTCGGCGTGCGAGGAAACGCGCCGAGCGCCAAGCACCGCGACGGCGCCGTGCGCGAGAAGTACGTGTCGCCGTACGGGCAGAGACGGTGACGTTTTCGGCGAGCCTCTCGGAAAAAAAAGGCGAGGGAGGCGCGACTTCTTCTTCGTCGTCTCCGCGCCGCCGCGTTTAGTTTAGACTACCTACAGTTTTCGACATAGCCACACGGCGTCGTTCACGACGCACTACCGCTACCGCGTCAAGTTACTTTCTTCCGAAATCAAATCACGCGTCTTCCTCGTCGTCGGAGGTGTCGTCGGCGTTCTCGCCGTCGCGCGCCATCCGCCGCCGCTCGCGGCGGTTGGGGCCGAGGTCGCCGACTTGCGCGAGCGGCGTGCTCTTCTTCTTCTTCCTCTTCCCCCCCGCGGGGCCCATGCCGGGCACGCGTCCCTTGTTCGCGGCGAGCACGCGCTCGGCGCGCTCGTCCTCCTCCCTCGCCTTCTGCTCCTCCTGCTTGTCCAGCGCCTCGCGCGCGGACAGGTACAGCACGCCGAGCGTGATCACCGCCAGCAGCGCCACCGCCAGCGTGAAGCCGATGGTGGTGAGGATGTTGGGGGGGGGGACGCCGTCGGCGTCCACCTCCGCGAGCGCCGAGCCGGGAAGCAGGCACAGCTGCGCCACCGCGGCGGCCACCGCGGCGCGGAGCTCGAGCGGCGCGAGCAGCGAGCGGGGGCCCGGAGGCGGAGAGGCGGGCGAGGACGCCGAGGCGCGCGCCGTCGAGCGAGGCGCGACCGCGCGCGACGAGTCCTGCGCGAGGATAAAGGCATCGGCCGCGCCGCGAGAGGCGGTGGGGGCGACGCGGCGCGGCGCGAGGTGCGCCGGGCGCGTCGCAGCGACCCGCGCGCGGCGCGAGAGCAGAGACGCGCGGACGGAGGCGGGCGCGCGAACCGCCGCGGGGGCGAGGACGGAGGCCATGACGAGCGCGATCGCGAATGCCGCGTGGCAGCCAGCTCGAGATCTCGAGGCGAGGAGGGCCAGAACTCGGCACCGACAGCGCGCAGACCAAATGCCCATACGTACAAAACGGCAGCTGGATTTCGTCGATTTGAGGGAAACGACAAACGAGGGTGCCTGACATCGCACCGACCGAACTTGATTTGTTGGCACCCGAGCGGTCGTCAGAGCCACGCGCGCCCCGGCGCGCGCGATGACGGGCGATGTCGCGACGAGCGTCGCGGCGGACGCCGAGGCGACGCTCGCGTCCGTGCGCGCGGCGGCGAAGACGCAGATGGAGCGCGCCTTGGACGACGCGACCCGCGCGGCGACGGAGTCGTGGGCGCGCGAGCGCGAGCGCTGGGTCGCCGAGCGCGCGGCGCTCGAGTCGCGCGCGGAGGCGCTCTCCGCGCTCGTGGCGGACGGCGAGGCGCGAAACGCCTCGCTGGAGGAGCAACTGCGCGACGCCGAGCGCGCCTGCGCGTTGGCCGTCGCGGAGACGCGCAAGACGCGCGCGGAGCTGGACGACGTCCGGGACGAGCAGGAGGGTCGATTCCAACGATTGAGAGCCGAGGTGAAGGTCTGGGAAGACGCGTGCGTGAAGTATCGCAAGCGCATGGAGCACGCCGAGCGCGCGCTGCGTCGCCTGAAACAGCGCGCGGGCGCGGCGGGCTTCGTGGAGGCGACGCAGCCGGAGGAGGACCGGGGAGGGGCGGGAAGATACCCCGACGCCGATCGCGCGGGGCGCGAGCGCCGGGGCGGAAACGAGCCGTCTCCGAAACCGTTCGCCGCGGACGCGGACGCGGACCCGCCGTCGCCGCTCGCGCTCGCGCCGCCTCCGGCGCTCGCGCCCGTGGCCGCGCGCAAGCGCGCGAGGGACGGCTCGGGACCCGACGCGGCGATCCGCGCGGGACCGTACGCGAGGAGGGAGAGGACGGCGCGGCCGGAGAAACCGACGGAGAACCCGCCGCGCCTTCCGTCGGCGAGCGCGCGTCTCGAGACGTACGCGCGCCCCGCCGCCGCGGAGGGTTGGCGTCGTCCGCGGACGTCCAAGGCGCGTGGTTTCCCGGTCGCCGGCTCTTCCGCCGCGGGCGAGAGCCCGGAAGGCCTGTGGGGGGAGAGCCCGGAAGAGAAAAAAACGCGTCCGAACGCGAACGTTCGCGAGTCGAACGGAAAAAATCCCGTCGCGCCGTTTCCGCCGCGCGCGGATCCGCGCGACGTTCCCGACCGCGAGCTCTTCGTTATCGGCGGCGCGCGCGCGCGGCGGGGAGACGCGGATGACTCCGCCGTTCCCGCGACGACGACACGACCAAAACTCGACGCGGCACAAAAAACGTCTCTGCTCCGCGCGGCGGAGAAAGGAACAGAATTCGAAAAAGAAATCAAACGCGTCGAGGTGGTTCGCGGCGCGCTCGCGCGCGAGAAGCTCCCCGCGTTTGCGTGCGAGGCGTGCGAGAAGTTTTACGCGGCGGCCGGGCGCGCGCCGCCCGAGGGCAAACGAGGCGAGGCGTGCGCGCACTGCCCCGGCCCGAACCGCACGAACGACTGGTCCAGGCACCGCGCGCGCTGGGCGCCGCCGCCCGCGCCGCGCGGGTTCTGGAACCTCGACCTGACCCCCGCCGAGCGGAGCGAGCGGTGACTCTTTCCTACCGCGAGACGCGCGCGCTTGTTCTTGTTGTTTGATACATAGTCTAACGAAACGCTAGATGATGGGAAAACGCTTTCTACGCTCGCCATTGAACCTTCTCGCGCCGCTTCCGCTTTTGCGTTTCTCTCATGCCTCACCGCACGAACACGCGCGTTTCTCCCCTGTCTCCCCGGCTGACGCGCACGTCGTCGTCCACGAAGGTTGTGTCGAAGGCGCCGCTCTGCGCGCCGGCGCCCAACGCGGCGCTCCGGAGCTCCTCGGGCAGCGCGTCCAAAGGCGAGGGCAGGGTGAACTTTGGGAGCCCGAAAGGGTTGGACTCCACGGTCACGCCGGTGAACGTGATCCGCATCGTCGAGCCGTTAACGACGTACGTGTGGCCCAGCGAAGCTTCGCCGGACACGAACGCCGACGGTCCGACGCCGACGCGCACGACGTTGTCGCACGTCTTACCTTCCAAACTCAAACGCTGGTACACGGACCCCAGAACCGCGCCCGGCGTGCCCGTGCCGGGCGCGCCCGTGAACCCCTGCGACCCGGTTTGTTCCCCCGCGAACGTGCTGGAGTACGCCAAACGCCACTCGCCGTCCAGAGCGCGCTCGAGGTTTTCATCCGTCGGCGCGTACGTCTTTGGACCATCCGCGCCGCGCTTCTCCTCGCCCGCCAGGCGCTCGAGCTCCTCCACCAACGCGTTGGTCTTCCGGCGGTCGGCGTCGTCCGCGGCGACGCCGCGGTCCAGCGCGGCGAGGCGCTTGACGAGCGCGTACTTCGCCGCGTGCACCGCGCGTGCCGTGGCGGAAGCGCCGTCCTCCTCCAAAGGCCCGTCGACGTCCGAGAGGTTTTCCGCGTCACCGGAGATTCGCGTCGCGCCGACCGCCGGCGTTCGCCCGCGTCGCACGTCCCCCGCGGGCAGCATCTCTTTCTTGGACGCGCCCGCGCCGAGTTCCGCGCGCGCGAAGCCTTCCTTCAACCCGACCTCGCCGCCGGGCCACCCGCCGGTGAACCAGTCGTCGCGCGCGGCGTACTTCCGTGGGTCGTCCTTCACCCACTTGCCCTTGCCCACGTAGACATCCTCACGTCTCCCGCCGGAGGGGTCCGTCACGCCCTTCTTCGCGAGGAGCGCGCGCGGGACGAAGGGTGCGCGGGAGGACGTCGACGCGCCCGCGCCCCGTCGCGCCGCCGGGCGCGGCGCAGGGGGGGCGACGCGTCTCGTGAGCATCGCGCGCGTGTTAGTGTCGAGCTCTATCCGGAAGACGTGGTCGTGCTCTTTTCGTGCAAGCTTGCGAATCTGCGAATTTTCGCAGAAAAATATCCGAAAGCAGCTCACCCATTTCCGGCACTAACAACGCGCGCGCCTCGGGCGCGAGCGGGGCGCGATGGCGTGGTTGTTCGGCTCGAGCGCCTCCCGTGGCTCGCGCGCGGCGCCGAGCGCGTCGCGTCGGAGTGTAGACAGGGACGAAGGCGACGGGAGCCGGCTCGCGCGGACCCCCCCCCAGGCGGCGCGGGAGACGCGTTCGGAGAAGCCAACGCCGCGACGCGCGGGTCGTTCCGAGTCCGCGGCGAAGCGCGACGGCGCCGAGCGCGCTTCGCGCGAGCCGATGAGGCACAGACACGTCTCCGAGGAGCACGCGGAGTGTGCGGTGTGCTTCGAGGCGCTGTGCGACGCGCCCACTGCGGTTTTCGTCGCGGCGACGGCGGGGTCGACGCGGCGGACGTGCGCGCATTACTTCCACCTCGCGTGCGCGCGTTCGCTGCGCGCGCGCGAGATGCGGCGGTGCCCGGTGTGCCGCGCGCCCTTCGACGACGCGCTTCCCGTCCCCGACCCGCGGGATGACCCGGGGGGGTGGTTCGCGGCGGTCGATGCGAACGGCGACGGGAAGCTCTCGCCGGGGGAGGTGCTCGAGGCGCTCAAGGCGAACGTTCCGTGCGACTGGCGACGACTCGAGCGCGACGTCTTGCCGAGGTCTGGCGCCGAGAGGTCGAACACCAACAAAAAAACGCGCGCTAAGCGCGCGCTGTTCCACGCGTGGGACCCCGACGGGGACGGGTTCATCGAGCTGCGCGAGATTTGCGCGCCCGGGGGTCTGCTGGAGTACGTCACGCGCGAGTTCACGAAGAAAACGTCGCGAAAGGGCACGAAACAGCCCCGAGAGGAACAGAGCTTAGACGGAGAGAAAGAGCGTCTCTTCGCGACGCCAAAAAGAAAGCCTTCGCGAAACGCCTCCTCTTTCTCCTTTTCCGCGGCGAAAAACGCGGAGCCGCCCGCGCTCGCCAAACACCCCGACGCGTGGTTCGAACACTGGGACACAGACGGGAGCGGGACGCTGGACAAGGAAGAGGTGACTCGCGCGCTGGTTAAGACGCTGAAAAGCGAACGCGAGCGCGAAGAACGAGAAGAACGCGAATTGTCGCGTTTCGACGTCAACGGAGCTCATCGCGAAACGCGCTCGTCGTACGCGTCTCTGTTGACGTCGGTGGCGGTGGCGCGCGAAGCGCGACGCGTCGTAAACGCCATCTGGCCGGTGTTCTGCGCGGACGCCTCAAAGGGCGTCGACCGAAACGCGTTCCTCGCGCCGGACGGGCTCGCGGAGGCGATCGTGGCGAACATGCGGGTGGGTGGGGGATCCCCCAGGGGGACGGAGAGCTCCCCGGCGCGACGCGGCGCGCGCGCGCGATCGCTGCGCTTCGCCGCGGAAAGAAACGACGCCGGATTAGAATTAAAACCGGCGTCGCGCGGGTTCGTCTCCGGTCCGTCGCGGGGGGGCCCTTCGTCGCGCCTCCTCGCGCCCGCTCTGGCGCGGACGCGAAGCGCGCCGAGCCGCGGGGCGGCGTACCGCGAGTGAGCGCGAATCGACGCGGCGCTCGGACGCGAATACAGTCGCTCTGTAAATATGATACTTTCGTAAGATAATAAAGAACCGTCGCGCGACGCGTCCGCGAGACGCGTCGCGACGCGTCGCCGCTTACGTCGCCGCTTTTCCCGTCGGCGCCGTTCCTCACTTGCGCTGGAGCGCCTCGTACGCGGCGAGCGCGTCGCCCTGTCCCGAGTTCACCTTCGCGACGAGTTCCGCCGCCTCCACGCCGTACGGACCTTTGTTCACCTCCACGGCGGGCGCGCCGAACAACGCCGACTTCGCCGCCGAAGCTGATTTTTTGTCGGCGGAGACAAACCTTGTCGCGCGCTCCGTCTTGGGCGCGCCGCCCCCGCTCGGCGCGACGGCGTCTCCGCCGAGCAGAAGCGCAGCTCCCGCGGCGACGATGGCGGCGATCGCGCCTCCGACGACGGCACCCGAGGGTCCGGGCTTCGCGGCTCTGCGCAGCGCCGCCGCCGCGGCGGCAGCCTCCTCCGCCGCCGCGCGCGCCTTCTCGGCGTTGCGCTCGGCGTTGGGCCGGAGAAAGCCGAAGAAGCCGACGACGGGCCCGTCGACGAATCGCTCCGCCGAGTCCGCCTTCGCCTCCAGCCGCTCCACGAGCAGGTCCGCCTTGTCGCACACCTCCTCCTTCTCCTCCGCCGTCTCGCACGCCGCCAGGTCCTCCGCCGTGGGGAAGCCGCGGGGAAGAAGCGAGTCCGGGTCGGCGTCGGACGCGCGAGAGGGCATGCGCACCGTCTTGGTGCTGAACGCCGGGATGGGCGCGGGCTCCTCGCGGCGCTCAATCTGCGTCCCCTCCTTGGGGCGGGTCATGATTTTGGTCGCCGCGGTGGCCGCCTTGGCGGCTTTCGCCTCGGCCGCGGCAGCCTTGCGCTCGGCGAGCGCCTCGGCAGCCTCCTCGCGCTTCGCGGCGGCGGCGGCGGAGGCGGCGGCGGCGGCGGCGGCGGCTTTCGCGGCGAAGTCGTTGGCGGGCGCCTCCTCCTCCTCCTCGTAGTACTCCTCGACGGGCTCGGGGGCGGAAACCTCCTCGACGTACTCGACGTCGTCGTCGTCGTCGTCGTCGGACTGGCTCGCGCCAGCCTTGAACGCGGCGAAACCCGCGCCGGCGAGGCCCAGGGCCCCGACGACGCCGGCGACGCCGCCGCCGCCGCCCGACTCCTTGGGCTTGGAGTTGGCCACGACAGCCTTGGCGGTGCTGGAGTTGCCGCCGGTCCTCGTCGCGGCGTTGTACGCGGCGAGGGGGTCATCGCTGCCCTGGGGCGAGGGGGGGGCGACGGGCGCAGCCTCCTCGACCGGCGCGGCGGCCTCATCGACCGCCGCGGGGGCCTCCTCCGCGGGAGCCTCCGCGACCGCCTCCTCGTCGTCCGCGCGCGCGAGCGACGCCCTGAGCAGCGCGGGCGCGGCGACGAGCGACGCGACCACGGCTCTGCGCGAGGCGACGCGATCGGCGTCGGCGGCGGCGACCACCGCGCGCCGGACCTTGGGGGTCGCGGCGGCGCGCGTGGCGCGCGCGGAGGCGCGCAGGGGCGCCGCGTTGGCGATCGCCGCGGAGGACGCGATGACGGAGGACATGATGACGATGATCGGTCGCGAGAGAACCGCTGTGCTTTCTACGGCTTGTGTCGGGAGGCGGCGATCGCGTGCGGAACTGACGTCTGCCCGAGATCGAACGGTGGCCTGCGCGCGAGGTGGACGCGGACGGTCACGAGTGTGCGTGCGGTGCGTGCGTGCGTGTGTGCGGGGGGGGGACGCGGGGGGGCGGGCGACACGCGCGATCCCGATCGGCGTCCAATCGGATAACTCCTGACGTGTTCCGTGAAAACCTCCCGTCAGCGATTCGAGAGCGCGAGGCGCTGACGATGATTGCATGTCAGCGTCAAGTCAGACAAGAGCCATAGGATCGTCAGTCTCGAAATCCGGAAAAGGCGATCCACGTGGAAAAAAAATCGACAGTTTTTGAGTTCAAACTCGGGAAAAGCGAACGAAGCTGCAGGTTTTCGGGGCGGCGATCGTGATATCATAGTCCTGCCCTCGCGGCTCCCTCGCGGCAGACCCGAACGCGCGCTCACACGAGCCGCGAAGGCGTCGGCGCGCTCGACTCGACCCCGCCAGGAGGTTCGGTCCCGCGCGCGAACATGCAGCCCGCGACGCTCGGCCGGCCGACGGCGCGCGCCGCCTTCGACGGTCGCGCCATGGCAGCGCCGACCGCTCGCGCGGGTGCCGCGACGCGCGCCGTCCGCCTCGAGGCGTCGCGGCGACTCGGCTCGCAAAACGCGAGCGCCCCCCCGCTCTCGTCGCGCCGCTGGGCGCTCGATCCGAAGAAATCGGCGGCCGTTCGGCGCGCGCGCAGCACCCGCGTCGCCGCGGAGTACGGGTACGGCGAAGCCATCGCGCCCGATCTGACGCACACCGAGGAGGCGTTCGCGGTGAACCTCGACCGCGTCGCCGTCGGCGCGTACGTCAGCGTTTCCGTCCGCGCGGACGTCTCCGCGGACGCGGGCGTCGGCGCGCTCGTCGCGGTCGTGCACGCGCACATGCCCGGGGACATCTACGTGCACTGGGGGCTCGGATCGGAGGCGGACGACGGCGGCATCTCCGCCGACGCCTGGGAGTGCCCCCCCGCGGAGCTCATGCCGCCAAACTCGCGCCGCGTCAGCAACTGGGCGTCCGGCGCCGCCGTGCAGTCGCAAATCGACCCGCAAAAGGGCACGGTGGAGATCCCACTGCCCAGCCGACCGGGACACGGCCTCGCGTTCGTGCTGTACGACGCGGAGAAGCAGTGCTACTACGACCACCTCGGCGCCGCGTTTTTCCTCGACTCGCGCCTCAGCGCGGACACCGCCGCGCGCGCGACGGCGGCGGCGTCGGCGGCGGCGCGCGACCAGCAGGCGCGCGTGCGCTCGATCGCCGAGGCGGAGGCTTCGGAGAGCGCCAGGAGACAGGCGGAGATGGCTCGCGCGCGCGACGAGGAGGCGCGAGCGAGCGAGGAGCGCGACCGCGCCGCCGCCGAGGCGGCGCGTCGCGCGGAGCGCGACGAGCTCGCGAACGCGGCGGCGTTCAAGGCTGCCGCGGAGGAGACGGCGCGACAGAACGCCGCGGATGAGGCGGCGGCGGCGGAACGCCGCCGCGCCGCCGCGGAGAAGGAGGCGGCGTACCAGCGGCAGATGCAGCGGGAGGCGGAGGTTCCGCGAGAGGTTTCGCTCGTCGGGAGCGCGTACGAGCGATTCGTCAACGACCCGGCGAACCCGTTCCGCGACTTCTCGCCCGCGCGCGCCGCCGCCGCGAGGGGGGAGGACGCGCTGCCGGGGATGGCGGCGACGGCCACCGCGGCGGCGCCCGTGGCCGCGCCGCCGCCCGGATTCGTCAACCCGAATAACGTGGACCCCGCGCTCGCCGCCGGCGCCGCGGCGTTTGCGCCCAGCCTCTCGCCCGGCGGCGGCGGCGGGTGGGACGGCGCGTCTTCCAGCGCGGCGACTGACCACTCGTACACGCCTCCCCCCGCGCCGGCGCCTCCCCCCGCGCCGGCGCCTCCCCCCCCCGCGCCTGCTCCGGTTGGCACTCCGGGCGGCGGCGCCTCCGGCGCGGTGGTGGCGTCGCACACCATCCCGCTCTCCACCGAGAGCGGTTCCTCCACCGGCACGTGCGAGGTTTCCGTGATGGCGACGTGGCCTCCGAGCGTGCGCATCGAGTGCCGCGCGGGCGGCGCCGCGGACGGCCACCCGCTGCTGCTGCACTGGGGCGTCTCCGACCGAAGAGGCGGGACCTGGATGAGCCCCTACGACGAGTTGCAGAGCGTGCCTGTAGGGAGCCGCGCGCCGGACGCGCAGTCGTGCGAGTCGGCGCTTCAGAACGGCGTGCGCGTGGTGGAGTTTGCGCCCGTGAACTCGGCAGCGACGTGCATGACCATGCTGATCCGCACGGAGAACTGCCAGGAGTGGCTCAGGGAGACCTCGGGGGGGGACGTGTTTATCGACGTCTCGCCCGCGCTCGACGCCGCGCGCGCCATGGGCCCGCCGGAAGGACACGCGCCGCAGCAGCAGCAGCAGCAGCACCGCGAGGAGCGTCATCACCGCGTCGAGGAGCGTCATGAGGAGCGTCATCAGGCGCCCGCGTCTCCGCCTCCCCCTCCGCCGGACACGGGCGACCACATGGCGCTTCTGTCGAACTGGGCGGGCGCGAACGTGGAGCTGAAGGACCACAAGGGCGGTAAAGGCGACCGGCACAACCAGTGGAACACGGACGGTTTGCCGGACGCGGCGCGGCGCATCGTGGAGAACGACCGCGACAGCGCGTCGTGGCGTCAGAAGCTTCAGAAGATGGAGGAGGTGCTCTGCGGCGGCGACGCCGGCCACGCCGACATGGACGCGCTGGGCTACTCCGCGATTTACCTGTTCTGGGTCGGCGTGGGCGCGGTGGCGTGCGCGGAGGACGGCTCGCACTACCGCCCGAACCACCACGCGGGCTCCGCGGAGCGCATCTACCAGCACATCGAGGCGGTGGAGGCGCACGCCACGGGGTCCGGCGGGCGCCACGCCGAGGAGGTGCGCGCGCTCATCCGCCGCCTGCACCCGCGCCTGCCGGCGTTCACCGCGGAGTTCACGCAGAGCGTGCCGCTGACGCGCGTGCGCGACATCGCGCACGGCAAGGGCGACCGCGACGGCAAGTGCCGCGAGGTGCGCGCGGAGATCAAGCACACCATCCAGAACAAGCTGCACCGCTGCGCGGGGCCGGAGGACCTCGTCGCGACGGAGAAGATGCTCGCGAAACTCACCGCGCCCGGCACGGATTACCCTTCTGAGTTTGTGGAGGAGTTCCGCATCTTCCACCGCGAGCTCAAGGACTTCTTCAACGCGTCCACGGTGACGGACCGCATGGAGAAACTTTTGCGCGAGGGAGACGCGCCGCAGTCTGTGCGCGACGCCGCGAAGAGCTTCGCGGACGCCAAGGCGCGCTGCGACGGCATCCGAGACCCAGAGGGCCCCGCGCTCCTCGCCGCCGTCGAGGAGGCTTTAGCGCGCCTGAGCGAAGCGCGCCGCGCGATTGACCGCGAACTCACCGAGGGTGGTTTGCGTGAAGCGAACGCGGACCAGCGGCAGCAGTGGCGTTTGGCGGAGATTGGTTTAGAGGACTACGCGTTCGTGTTGCTCAGCCGGGGCATCAACGCGCTCGGCGCCGAGGCTGACCCGCCGCGAAACGAGATGAGCGCCGCGGAGCAGCGCGCCGCGCTGCTTTTCCTCGCCGCCGCCGCCGACGCCGTCGCCGTCTCCGCGGGGGGCGGCGGCGGTGAGTTCGCCGGCGTCGCGCACGAGGCGTCCGAGCTCGCCGTTTCTGGGCCGGGGGGCATGCCCCCCGGGGGTGAGGAAGGAGCGCTGCGCTCGCGCGCCGTCGCGGAGCGCGCGCGCCGCGCCGCCGAGGACCACTGCGCGATGCTCTCGGATTTGTTCGACGGGCGCGCGGGCGCGCTGGGCCGCGCGCTCGGCATCGACCAACACGTCGTGGAGGTGTTTACCGAGGGCCAGATCCGCGCGTCCGTGGTGTTCCAGAGCGCGAAGCTCGCGTCACACTTACTCCGCGCCGCGCGCGCGGCCACCGGCGAGGCGGGCTGGGACTGCATCGTCCCGGGAGAGGTGAAGGGCGCGCGCCTGGTGTGCGTCGACCGGCTTTTGCCCACGGACCCGACCATCGCGTCGCTCTCCGCGTCGGACCCGGCGATCGTGTGCGTCGCCTCCGCGGACGGCGACGAGGAGGTCACAACCTGCGGGCCGGGCGTGGTGGGCATCCTGCTCTGCCACGCGCTGCCGCACCTCTCGCACCTCGCGCTGCGCGCCAGACAGGCCCAAACGCCGCTCGTGGCCATAGAGGACCCGAACCTCGCCGCAAAAGCGCGCGCGCTCGCCGACGCGCCCGGCGTGCACCTCAAGGCGGCGCCGAGCGCCATCTCGCTGGACGCCTGCGAGGGCGGCTACGTCGGCGGCGGCGGCGGCGGCGGCGGCGGCGCTCTCTCCTCGCGCGTCGCGGCCGCGCTCGTCGCGGACACCTCCGCGGCGGGTCAGGTGATCGACCTGCGCGACCTGGGCGCCGCCGAGTGGTCGCGCGCTGTGGCGGTTGCCGGTTCGAAGGCGACGGCGTGCGCGTCGCTCAGCGCGCTCGCCGCCGAGTCCGGCGCGTTCGCCGCGCCGGCGGGCGCCGTGCTCCCTTTCGGGTCGTTCGAGCTGGCGTGTAAGCAGGCGGGCGCGGACGGTCGGCTCGCGTTTCTGCTGGACGCGCTGGAGAGCGTCGCCGGGGACGCGACGCAGACGGCGCAGATTTGCGATGAGCTTCAGTCTTTAGCGCGCGCGACGCGTCCCTCTTCAGAAGCGCTCGAACAGCTGAGCGCGCTGTTCCCAAACGGGTCGCGCATCATGGTGCGCTCCACCGGGAACGCCGAGGACCTCGCCGGTTTGTCCGCCGCGGGATTGTACGACTCCGTGTCCAACGTGGACCCGCACGATTTCGAAACGCTCGGCGGCGCGGTGGCGGAGGTGTGGGCGTCGCTGTTCACGACGCGCGCCGTGGGGTCGCGCGCCGCCGCCGGCGTCGGCCAGCGCGACGCCGCGATGGCCGTGTTAGCGCAGCAGATGCTGGTTCCGGAGGTTTCGTTCATATTGATGACCAAGCACCCGATGACGGGCGACGCGAACGTGGCGTACGCCGAGCTCGCGCTCGGGCACGGCGAGACGCTCGCGTCTGGTGCCGTGCGCGGGACGCCCTGGCGCCTCTCCATGAACAGGCTCGTGCCGGGCGAAGCGCGCCTCGACGCGGTGAGCTCGTTCGGCGCCGCGCTCGTGCCGAGCGCTTCGGGAAACGGCGAGCTCGTCTCCGAGCCCGTGAACTGCGGCGCGCACTGGATGACTGTCGACGAGCACAGGCGCGCGACTTTAAGCGCGCGGCTCGTTACCGCGGGCGACCTGATCGAGAGGCGGCTTGTGGGCGCGGACGGGCGCGCGGTGCCGCAGGACATCGAGGGGTGCGTCACCGCCGACGGCGAGGTGTGGATCGTGCAGGCGAGGCCGCAGCCGTGAGACGAAGGTAAGGCGCGTGACAGTATGACGACGGCATATAGATCGCTTCATGCTTCATGACTACTTGTATTGTATTCGATGTTCGATGTTCTTTCATCACCTACCACCAGTAGCTCACGGAGAAGCTCGGCGTGATGGCTCGGACGTGGTGCCACGTCCCCGCGGGCATGAACAGAGCCTCGCCGGCGCGCACGTCGACGCGCGCGCCGCGCGCCGCGGCGGCTTTGGCGAACGAAACGTGTTTTTCCGCGTACTCTTCCTCGTCGAGACGCTCGGGATCGATTCGGCTGGTGTTCCGTAGGAGGGAGTGTTTTGGAAAAACGTCCATGTGCGCGACGTCCGAGTTTGGGTAGAGCAGAAACCGCTTCGTGCCCCACGCCTGGCACAAGAAGTTGTGGTACGGGTCGCGGTGCAAAGGAGTCACCGTGCCGCGCGGGCCCAGCCACGCGTTTCGCCGTATGGTTTTATTTTTTTGTTCGCCTCGCGAAACGCACGTCGTCGCGCTCGTCTTCGTCTTCGTCTCGTCGTCGTCCCCGCGTCCCGACGGGTTTCCGTCCCCGTCCCCGCCGTCGGGGTCTTCGCCGATCATGGGCAGGGGCAGCCCGCCGCATGCCTCGTCCAGCTCGGGGACGCGAGACAGCAGGTCGTGCTGCGCGAGGTACGCGACGGTGTCGTATTCCTTGGCGTCGGGCGAGAGGAACGTGTCCACGAAACCGCGCAGCGAGGATGGATGGCCAGCCACGAACGCGCGCGCGCCGAGCTCGCGGTGCGCGTGCGTCTTACCTCCCGGGAGGTCGTCGCGGAACGCGTCGCGGTAGTCGGCGCCCCCGCGGGACATCTCCAGGGGGACCTCCACGTCGAGAGAGCGAAGCCTCTCGGGTCCCCAGTCGCGAAGGGACCACGTCTCGAGCGCGCCCGTGACGAGCAGGGGCGACTCGGGGTGCGCCCGCCTCGCGGCGAGGAAGGCGTCCACGGAGGGCGCGCGAAGGATCGGGATCTGCAGGGAGGCGCAGAACGCGCGCGCCGCGGACGACGCCGACGCGGAGGACCGCATCGGCGGGGCGTCGAGGCGCGCGACCCGCCCTGAGGTGGACACGCCGATGTTGGCACATGTCGGAGCGGACGAAACACACCGCGCGCGAACCGTTCGGAACCGTTCGAAAGCACTGTCGAACGTTCCCAGTCAGCAACCGATTTTTCTTTACTCGATCGCAATCTACGGGGAGAGACTGTTTGTCACTGACAATTTGACGTTTGGCGCGCGCGCTTGCGGGATCGACCCACTCGCGTTTGTGACGTGCGGCGCGGACATTCGGCCGCGCGCAGCGTGTGCCCGCGCCGCGCCCACGCCGCACGAGCGCCTGAAACTCCCGCGAGAGTGAGGTTGAGGCGTTTTCGGCGAGGGTACGCGCCGGCGAGCGTAGGGTAGGGGCGCGCGTGGGCGGAATTACACGGGCTGGAAATCCCACTCGGCTGTTTGCCGCACTGGTGGTGAATTCCAATTCCCCGACCGACGGCCGAGGGGGCGGCGAAAATGTTGCCCCCTGCCCCCGACGTGGAGGAGGCCAAGCTGCCGGACTTTGACAACGGCGACGCGCGCGCGTCTGCCGCGGGTAAACCCGCGAAGAAACCGTCCCTGCGGGGGAACGGCGGCGGGTTGAGCGCGCTAGGAACGGGGTCGGGAGATGCGAACGGCGAGTCGCGAGGCGGGTCGAGGGAAAGCTCGGGGAAACTCAAGGCGCGCACGAAGTCCTCGCGCTTCGCCGCGAAGGACGAATGGGGTCAAGACTATGACGACGTCGAGTTGTCCAACGTCCGGCTTCAGCCGATGACGGACGACCCCGCGATGGCCGCGATGGTGGATTCCCCGAGGAACTCGAAACAAAACTCAATGTCCGCCGCGGACCGCTGGGCCTCCGTGCAGGCGAAGACCAAGCTGGTGGGGAAGATGCAGGTGGATGCGCGAGACTCGAAACACTACGGCGTGGAGCTGGACATGTCCGATTCCTTCGCCACCTCGCACGATGACGTGGTGCCAGAGGTGAATCGGTTACTGTACATCAACCCCGACGGCCAGTTTCGCAGCGGGTGGGACATCGCGCAGGTCATAGTGCTGTTCTACCTCGCCTGGGTCACGCCGTACCGCGTGGGCTTCGACGCGCCCGCGTACGGCCCCGAGTTTTGGTTCGAGTTCCTGGTGGACATCTACTTCATCGTGGACGTGTTCCTAAACTTCATCACCGGGTTCTGGATGGATTTGGAAACCACCACCGTGTTAGTCAGCGACCCAAAAGACATCGCGGTGAATTACCTCAAGACGTGGTTCCTCATCGACATCGTGGCGTGCGCGCCCGTGGATTTGGCGACGCGCGCGGTCGAGGGCGAGCTCGCGTGCTCGTTCGCGGTGGAGGGGTGCCTGGGCGCCACCTCCGGGTCGGTGAACAGCAACGCGCTGAAGCTGTTCAAGCTGCTGCGCGTCTTCCGGCTTTTAAAGCTCCTGCGGCTGTTCCGCGTCTCGCGCCTGCTGAACCGGTACCAGAACACGCTCATCTACTACCACTCGTTCATCAGCGTGGGACGCGTGAACCTGTTGGTGATTTTAATCTCGCACTGGATCGGGTGTCTGTTCGGGTTACTACACAACTGGGACGCCGAAACGGAACGGCCGAGCAGCAAAGCCACGAAGTGGCTTAGAAGCGTGTATTGGGCCGTGCAGTCCATCACGAGCGTCGGGTACGGAGACATCCCGGCGGAGAATCCGTACACGCAAGTGCTGTCGCTCTTCACTATGTTAATAGGCGTCGTGCTCGTGTCCTGGATCATGACCAACGTCTTGGCCGCGATGAACCCCGATTCCTCTGCCAGGCGGTTCCACGAGCGTTTACAATACGTTTTGGCGTATTTAAAAAACAACCAGCTCCCCGCGGGCGTCGCGAAGCGCGTCATCACGTTTTACCGGTGGCAGAACATGAACCAGTTTGACGAAAAAAGCGTGTTGTCCGACTTACCCGCGCAGCTACGGAAAGACATCTTCGATAACCTGTACACGGACTCTTTGAACGACGTGCCTATTTTTAAAGGGTGCTCGTCGCAGTTCATGACCGAGCTGTCGTTAAGAATGTCACCAATCTCGTTCCCGCAGTTCCAGAACGTGTACTGCCAAGGCGAGCTCGGCGTGAAGATGTACTTCATCACCAAAGGCTCGGTGGCGTTGATTTTAAGAGAAGTGTCAGGTCAGCCCAACCAGGAGGATTTCATCCGAATGGCGGATTCCTGCGTGGAGCTGTGCCGCGGGTCGTTCTTCGGCGAAGCCGCGGTGTTAGGGCACCCGTCGCGGCTGGAGACTATCGTCACCACGCGGTCGTCCACGATGATGACGCTGCGCGCGGTGGATATGTTGGACCTGTGTCAGCTGTCGTTCGAGTTCAAGGCGAAGCTCTCCATCATCGCGTTCGAGAGGATGCGGCGAAACCGCGTGTCGCGGGAAATCGTCGAGTGCTGCGCTCGCGAGTTCGGGCTCGACCCCGACGAGCTCATCGCCGGCACGGAGCGCGCGGACGACGGCGAGGACCCGCACATCGCGCGGTCGATAAGCACGCGCTACAACGGCGCGACGAGACAGGTGGTGTTCGTGGAGGACTGGAAGACGATGGTGGTGGATCGCGTGTGCAGCAGCATGGTGGCGACGATACCCAAGATTTTCCAGAGCATCGGGCACGTGCAGGCGAACGTGGAGCTGGTGGTCAACAAGCTGTACGCGATGGACCGGGCGTCGGGGAGCGGCTCGCCCTCGAGCGGCGATCATCAGACGGAGAGTCATTCGCCGCGTCTCTTCGGGTCGGCCAGGGCATCGGGGTTCGCGCGGTCGACACATCTGTCGCGCGCGTCGGGGGACGTCGAGGCGCGCCTCGCCGCGCTGGAGGATAAAATGGACACGCTCATCAAACTCGTGAGCGAGCGCAAGGAGTAGACGCCGCGTGTAACCTATCTGACGTATTGATGTGAACCTCGCTTGCTTTCCGTTCTTTCGTTCGTTTGGGGTGTCGAATGACACCGGAGAAAACACGAGACGCGACGTGATCGATCCGGGAAAAACGAAACCGCGCGCGAAACGCGTGTGAAGAAAAGTTCGTCGTCGCGCCGCGCGACCGGCGTCTTTTCGCGCGTCTTCGTCGCGTCTAGGGGAGCTAAAGGGGAGCTAAAGAATGTATGGGTTTGGGTCAGCGTGTTGTTCCTCACCGGAACGCGAATCTGCGGAGCACCGACCCGTCCGCGGACTCCTTCGCCTTCTTGGTCTTGGATCCGCTCGCGGCGTCGTCCGAGAAGCACTTCCAGAAACGCAGCGTCTCATCCGCCGCCGCCGACACGACGGTGTTCCCGTCGGGGCTCTGCGCCATGTGCAACACGCGCGCGGTGTGCCCCGTGAACTCCGCCATCTTCTGCATGGTGGGGTACTTCCACAAACACAGCTGGTTCTGCGAGTAGCCGTGCGACGACAGAAGCTCTCGCTCGTGCGTGTTCCACTGCAACGCGCACACCTGCGAGTGCGTGTCGATCGAGTTGAGCATCGCGCCGGTGGTGGTGTTCCAGAACTTGATGCAGCGATCGGCGGTGCCTCCGCCGGACGCTAACAGGTTGCTTTGAAACGGGCACCACGCGAGCGCCTTCACCGCCGCCTGGTGCGCGTCGAGGCGGTGCACGTGCGTGCCGTTCCCGATGCTGTTGTGGTCCCAGATGTGTAACAGGTTGTCGTTCCCGCCGCTCGCCAGCTGGTTACCGCTGGGGGCCCACTTCAAACCGCAAACCTCCTGCGTGTGGCTCGTCAGCGTCGCCGTGCAGTGCTCGCGCACGCGCACGTCGTGCATCATGATGGTGTTGTCGCGCGAGCCCGTGGCGAGCGACGTGCCGTTCCAGGCGAGCGCGCCCACGCGCGCGGAGTGCCCGCGCAACGTGCGCACCTGCTTCAGGCGCGACACGTCCCAGATCTGCACCTCCGCGGCGTTCGTGCCGACGGCGATGTGCTTGCCGTCCGAGCCCCACTGCACGCTCGTCACGTAATCCTCCTCGTTTTCGGGGCTCGTCTGCATCAGCTGCGTGATGTCGCCGCTCTCGGCGTTCCACAGGTACACCACGCCGCCCAACGCGACTGCGACTTGGTTGGACGCGCCCCAGTCGATCAGGTTCAGGTAGTAGTCGTCGATGAGCTCGGGCGCATCGAGAATGCGCTCGGGAGCGCTCGGGACGTGCCTGAACGTCTTCTTCGTCTTTCCAACGCCGTCGTGCGACGAGTACACGCCGCGCGCCGCGTTTTCCAACCCGGCGGGAGGCGCGGGCGCCTTGGACTTGAACGCCAAGATCTTACCGGCCGCCGCGTTCTCGCCGTTCGCCAGGAACGCGGAAGCGAGCTGCTTCTTGTACTCCTCCTGAGGAAGAGAGCGAGGAAGGGAGAAAAGCGCGTCAGCGGCGCGGGCGTCCGACGCGCCGACATTTTGATGCCTCGCGCGAAAAAGAAGAGAGGGGGACTTCCGATCGCGTTCGAACGCGACGCACCTTGGAGGGCGACGCCACCTCGCTGGCGAGGTCCAGGTCCGCGGAGGAGGCGTTCTCCTTGACGAGGTTGTAGTGCGCGATGTCCAAATCCAGCGCGCTGCGGCTGGGGATGAAGCGGTCGACCTGCGACGCGGGGGGGAGGCAGGTGAGTCTCGGGACGAGATGCGCGTCGCGGAAGTTCCGACGCGTCCAATCGTCGGATTTCCCGAACCGGCGCGCGGCCGGCGGGCGGGGGATGTCGACCGCGCGACGTGTTCACGCGACATCCGGGGTCGGGTACGCGTTCGGTACGGGCGGACATGGGCCGATACGCGCTCTCGAAACCGAGAGGGGAGATGACGTACCGCGCGCATGGTCTTTCCGGGGGTGACGGCACGGTTCTCGTCACCGCGTCTCAACATGCTGCCGTCCATTCTTCTCGGCGCCTTGGATGTGTCTAACGAGTCGTTCGAGTCGCGTTCGGGGGGAAGGGGGTCAAGAGAGAGGTGTATGTACGTGTGTAAAGCGTATGAAGATCGCGGGTACGCCTCGGGTGTGAGGTGCGCGCGTGATCTGGGGATTGCCGGAAGTCGCGGCTTCCGGCAAAACCGGACCTGTCCGAGAGCTTTTCGTATTCCCGGTTCCCCTCGATTCGGTACATTTGAGGTATGGGCAATTGGTCTAAAAGTCTGGATAACATGCCTGCATGCCTGGACAGAAAAAATTGCGCTGCCGACGAAAAGGAGAAGCGCTGAAAGCGGGCGCATCAACGCGCGCGTGGCCACTCGAACACGAGCACAGTCGCCCCCCGACTCGCCCCATGCACGCGGCGACGACGCGCGCCGTTCAGGCGCACGCGTCGCTCGCGTCGCGGCGCGTGACAGGCTCGAAACCCGCTCGAGCCGCGCGCTCACGCGCGCCCCCCGCCCGTCGCCTCGCCGCCGACCGCCGCCTCCCCGTGGCTCGCGCGTCCGCGGACGAGCCCGTGTCCGACGGCGACGTCCCCGGCGACGACGACGCGCCCGGGTCCCCTCCCAAGTGGATGGAGATCCTCGAGGAGAGCGCGGAGTGGGACCCCGACATCAAGGAGCTCCTGGACGGCGCGAACGCCAACCCGAAGGAGGTTGAGGATCGCATCCGCGCGCGATTCGACAAGAGGAAGGACAAGGTGTTGAAAGAGCGCGAGGGGAGCACCGTACCGATGCTGGTTAAGTTCGGGGAGTTCAAATCGAACAACCTGTGGATCTGGGTGGAGTCGCACAACCCGATCGCGGAGCAGGAGGAGCCGCTCGTGGACGAGGTGTTCAAGGCGTGGTTCGTGCTCGGGAAGCTCGGGGGGTTCAACTCGGAGAACATGCAGGTGCAGAGCAATTTCTTCGAGGTGAGCCACATGACGTACGACATGGAGCTCGCGAACGGCGAGAGCGACGTGCCCGCGTGCGTGTTCCACGCCATGGGCGGCCCGGAGTACAAGGGGAGGTGGGCGCGCGCGTGGTTTGACCTCGGAAGCGCGGACGAGATGTGCGTGGACGTGCTCATCAACGCGTTCATCAACCTCAGCCGCGAGTACTTCGGCATCAAGACGCTCATCGTCGGCGGCGAAAACGCCGCGCCGGACTGGCCGGCGGCGGATAGCGAGTTTTACGTCGACGCCTCGGGGGAGATGGACGTGATGGTGGACGAAACCGGCCCGTTCCGCGTGCCTCCGCCGGGAACGACCAAGAGCGGAGGCGCGATGTCCTCCAGGTGATGTTTCATACAAAAGCGACTTTACGAAATCCGCGCGCTTTTCGCATTCGATTCGCCTCCGCGAAGTGTCTCTCTCGCTTTTTGTCTCACGTCCTGGCCATGAACTGCAGCCGCACCACCTTGACCTCTTGGCCCTTGACGACCACGGACCCGGCTCCGAACGTGACGTCCGACCACTTGAGCCCGGTTTTCACGTCCGCGAGCTCGCTCGGCGGGAGCGGCACGCCCAGTCTCGTCGTCTCCGTCAGCGATTTGGGCGCGACGCATCGCGCGAAACGGTACGCATCCTCCGACGCTAACCCTTTCCCTTCGTCGTCCACCGCCTCGGGGTCGCCCTCGAACGACAACTCGTACCGGTGCGCGTGCGACTCCAAAAACAGCGTCTCGCGTCGCAGCCTCGCCGCGGTCCACTCCGATTTCTTGAATCCCCGATCCGCCACCGCCGCCGCGCCGTACTTGAGCCAAGGTTCGTTGCACAGGTTGTACTGCACCGTCACCTCGCGCACGAGCTTGCCTCGCCGCTCCGAGTTGGCGGCGCTCGCGCGCGTGTTCACCACGGACTCGACGTTGTTCGGGAAGAACGTGGGCGTCGTCGCCGCGAAGCGATCAGGGTCGGGCGTCAGAGTTACGAAAGTAGCAGGCGCGTCGTCCGCCGCCGCCGCCGCCGCCGCCGCCGCCTTCTTAGCGCCCGGGCCTTTCGCCCTCGGCGCGCTCGGTTCGCCCGGAATCGCGACGCCCAGACCGCCGCCGCCGCGCTCCTTCGCCTTCGCCGCGGAGAGCACCGCGACGCAGCTCTCGACCGCGAACGAGCACCCAACTCTGACGGCGCCCCAGGACCGCGAGCGCACGCCGTTGCGCGACGTGCTGGCGTACGTCTCCAGCGGCGCGACCGCGCGCACCACCGCGCGCAACTCGACGAGGCTCGGCGGCGTCGCCGCCGACGGGAGGTAGTACCCGCGGTGCATCAGAACCGCCACAAGGTCGCTGTCGCTTGTGTACGTGTCCGTGCCCCACAGCTGACGCGCGCGAACCTGATCGGTCGGAAACGACAACGCGGCGAGACGAGCGGGGGAAGCGCGACGGGTCAGTCGGAGCGCGCGCGAGTCGCGCGTCGGATGAAATGAGGAAAAACATCTTCACCCGGAGGAGTTTTGGTTCGAACGCGCGCGCGCTGCCTTGCGCGCGAAAACGCGCCGCGCCGAATCGCCGCTGCGCGGGGCAGTCTCGCGAAAACGCGAAATGCGCGAAAACGATCGCGTGGATTTAGGGATGGGTCGGGAAGCTCGAGCGTCGCCGCGATTGCGGGTCGTTCTCCCGGCGTGGCCCGCGGGGGGCAGTCCGGGTGGATACGCGCGCGTCGCCGCACGCGTCCACGCTCGAGCCTCGCGTTCGATTGGTCGCGTTTCGATCGCGCACGCACCTGCGGGTTCCCGCTCACGGTGCTCTCCGCTGGAATTTTGACCTCCACCAGCGTTCCAACCGCGTGCAGGTGCTCGCCGAGCACGTCGCCCTCCTTGTACGTCACCGTGACCATCTTGGGCTCGGCGCCCTTGGCGGCCTTGCCCGGGGCATCCCGGCCCTTGACCGGGGCCTTGCGCGCGCGCGACGAGCGCCGCGTGGGCGCGGCGTCGCCATCCTCGCCCTCCTGATCGGCCGCCTCCTCGGCGAGCTCGGCGGGCTTTTCTTTCGCGTCCGCCGAGTCGTCGAGCTTCGCAGCCTTCGCGTCGGGCTCCTCCGCGAGCTCGGAGGAGGCGGCGCGCTTGCCTCCGCTCATCGTGCGTTAACCTTTGATGCGCGTCTGACTGACCTGCGTCAGGGCGTCTGCGCTCTGAGTCAGCCGGGGTAAGACCACGTCTTTCAGTGGTTTTCATCTCCGCTCGCGAAAAAAACTCTCGAGATTTCATCGCCCACAGGTCTGACGGTTTCGCTGGGATGTGGGCCACGACAGCAAAAATTCGCTACGCCTGTACTGCCTGGCACGTTTCGCCCGCGGTCTACCCACTACGCTTGTCGAATCTGTCGTTCAACACCCTCACTCCTCGGCGCCCCTGGGCCGAGCGAAGCACGCGCGCAGCGCCGAACGTTCGGACCTCCTCGTGAGGGCGTGCGAACTTGACGCGCGCGATGGAGTCCCAGGCGCGGGGCGTGGAGGCGACGCCTTTGCTGCGCAAGCGCGACGACAAGCAAGGGTGGTTCGCGGGTGTTGGGCTCTTCACGACAAGACGGGATGACGCCTCGGGCGCTTCCCGGGGCGCGCGCGCCGTGCTCGCGCTCGGTGCCGCGGCGATGCTCTGCGTCGGCGCCGCGTCCACCTCCGCGGGGCAGGGCGTGCTCTCCTCGCTGGGCGCGTCCTCCTCCGCGGCGGCCGAGAACTCGGTCTTCACCTCCCTCGGCAGATCCCCGGGGGTTGCCGTGGGCCGGCTCGGGGATGATCCCGCGTTCAAGCACCCCGAGAACATCGTGAAGTACCCCACCCCACTCCCGGACGTGGACTTCTCGGGCAAAACCTTGCTGATCGTGATGGGCCACCCGTTCAGCGGCACGTCCGCGCTCGAGGGCCTGATCGGCACTGGCTCGGGCGTGACGGACCTGTGCGAGTCGGGAACGTGGCAGTGCGAAGACACCTGGCTGCTCAAGTACATGGACTTCAACATGGAGCCGGGCGTGGACGAGTGGAACGAGTACTACCCCGTGGACGCCGCCGGCTACGCCTACGCGTTCAAGCACTTCGCGCTGACGTGGTGGGACATGTCCAAGCCCCTGCTCATGGACAAGACGCCCAACCTCCTCGCGCACTACCGCACCGTCGTCGACGCCGCCGCCAAGCTGGGCGTCCCGGTGAAGTTCGTGCTCCTCACGCGCCACCCGTTTTCGTGGACGTCGCAGACGCACCCGTTCAACCAAGGCTTGTGGATGGAACTCATGCAGTTCTCGCTGCAAGTGCTGAACGACCCGTCCATCGACTTGCACCAAATCAAGTACGAGGACCTGGCGTGGAACATGGACGAGACCATCGAAAAGCTCCAGGAGTTCCTCCCGCAGCTCGGCGAGCTCAACCCGTGGGGCAGCGCGCTGGAGGAGCCCGAGGGCAAGGAGGCGAAGGAGATCAACGGCGACCGCGCGATGGGCATCGCGGAATATTTCGCGAGCGAACCCCTTGAGTGGAAGCCGCTGCAGCTGGACGACGAGACGTTCCAGATGCTCTGCGCGGTGGGGTACAACAACGACGGCGAGTGCGAGTACTGATCCGCCGAAGTACCTAAGAAAAAGCGAGGCGAGGCGAAGCGAGCGCCGCGACGGGCGCCGCGCGAAATTGCGCGGCGACGGCGGAGGCGGGTGCGACGTTGAAATCCAACACACGCGCGTCGTGTATCTTCCGTCGCTTCGTGTCGCGACTAAAACGCTCTTTTCTTTTCCGTTCGTTAACCCTAATCCACCACACGTCGAACGACTACGCGCCGGTACCGTTCGCGCGCCTCGCGGCCTTTAACGACGATACGCTCCCGCTACCCCCCGAAGCACGCGCCCGCGCACTCCTCCGCCGCCGGCGCGGCGACGAACGCCTCGTCCGCGCACACGCCCACGCCCCTCTCCACGAGCGGCAGGCAGTTCTGGCAGTACCCCTTGCTCCCGAAGTCCATGTTGCAGAAGGTGTCCGCGACCGGACACTCAACGGACGAAACGCACATCGCCTTGTCCGCCGCGACGACGTTGAGCGAAACGCATAAACTCGCGGCTTGCGAAAACGCGCACCCGCGATGCGTCGCGCACTCCCGAGGCAACGCGATCGTCTCGCACTGACGCAAATCAGCGCAAGAACCCGAACCTTCCGTGTTGTTGTCCACATCATCGTCCGCCTCGTTCCACGCGCACTCCGGCTGCGCGGAGCGCTCGCAGCGCTCGCGGTCGGTCAAATCCTCGCACGCGTAGCTCGCGCGCTCGCACGTCGCGGCGTCGGCGTTCCACTCGCAGAATTTGGTCGCCGCGCAGTGCGTCGGGAGGTGCACGGCGTCGCACGTCGGGTGCGCCCAGCCGCAGTGCAGCTTCTGTTCGTCCCACGCGCACCCGGAAGCCTCGTGACAAGCGGGGCCGGTGGCCAGGCGCGCGCAGGAGAGACCGCAGGCGCCGTTCCAGTACTCGCACCCGAGGACCGCCTCGCACGCCCCGACATCCCCCGCGGGCGCGGCGCCGCAGACCGCCGCGGCCGAGCGCGCGTCCGCGGCGGTAGCGACGTCCAGGCCCTCCACGTACCCGGGCAGGATCGACGCCGCGGGGGTTGCCACCACCGGGAGCTCGCGGTACGTGGTGAACGTGTACGCGCCGACCACCAGGAGCCCGCTGAAGATGAACGCGACGACGAACGGGGAGAGCGACCAGCACTCGGCGTCCAACCGCTTCACCTCGGAGTCGCCGGACTCGGCCCCGGTCCTCAGGAGTTTCTGCGCTTCCGACTCGATGTCCGACGCGGTCGCGCCGCCGGCATCCTTTCGACCCATGCCGAACGACTCGAGCCCGTCGCCGCGCGCCGCAAGTGACGCGCGAGCGGCGACTCGATCTCGCTTCCTCCGACGCAGTCTTCAACACCCCGTCCGAGAAGCGGACCCGTGCGTATGACATTTTAGTTTGCATATTTTGTACACGTTGAAATGGCTGTTTCGCCCGAGAAGAAAAAGAGCACCACGCGCACGCCACACGCGCGCGCGCGGCGACACGTCCTCGTCAGACGCGGGCGTGGACGCGTCGCGTCGCGTCGCGATGTCCGCCCCCTCCGCGGGGGCGGGTTACGGCGCGGTGGCCGCCCGGGCGAGCGACGCGGGTGTCCCCGTCGCGGCAGGCGACGAGACGAAGAGGCGCGACGCGAGGGCGTCGGTCGCCCGAGGATGGCCTTCGTGGCGCGCGCTCCCGTGGGGAGGCGCGTCGTCCTCCACGGACTCGCTCGCGGGCAGCCGCGAGGGCGTGCTGCTGAGCATGTGGGCGATGGAGGCGTCGCGCGCGCTCGCGGTGGCGGCGGTCGTGTCCACGCTCGCGGCTGGCCTGTTCCGCGGGGACGCGCGTGACGCGCCGACGCGCACCATGGACCCGTCGACGCCGTGGTTGGCGACGTGCGGCGGCGGGCGCGACGCCTCCATGCGTTCGAACGATCACACGATGCACACGGTCGCACACGTTGGGTGCGGCTCCAGACCGACGCAGGTAGTGGCGGTGCAGCTGGTGTTAGTGCTGGGCTCGCTGCTGACGTTCCCGGTGGCGAGCTTTGTCGCCGACGCCGATACACTCGGGTTCCCGTTCGCGCTCTTCGTCGCCGCCGCGTTTGCGCCCGTCGTCGCGTTTGGCTACGCGTCCGCGGGCGTGACGCACGTGTCGTTTTTGTTAATCGCCACGCGTCTGCTCGCCGGCGCGTACAAGAGCTTCAACGAGCTCGGCCAGGAGACGGGCGTCTCCGTGGCGTTCACGCCCGACGCGAAAGGCACGCCGGCGGCGTTCGGAAGCAGAGTCGCCGCGGGGTGCGTCTTCGGGATCATCGCGCCGTCCATCGTCTCGCGCGCCGCGCGAGACGTCGGCGCGTCGCGCGTCTTCGACGGCATCGCCATCGTCGGCGTGTGCGTCTTTTGTGTCGTGACGGTTCTGGTCGTGATGCCGGCGTATCGACATCGGCGGGATCCAACGGCGGGTTTCGAAAAACGCACTGAAAACGCGTTTTTTTTGCCCGTGAACGGCGCTCCGAACGACGATGGCGAGAAACCTTCGTCGCCGGAGACGAAGGAGACGAAGGAGACGGAACCCCGCTCGTGGTCTACGGAACCCTCGTCGTTTTCGTCTTCATCGCCTCCGCCTTCCTTGTTCGCTTCGTGGCGCGAGCTCGTCGCGGACGGCGAGACGCGCCTGTTGTTGTTCACGGCGATGTGCGTCGGAACCGCGGAGTTTGCGCTGGAGGGGCCGGTGATGATGGCCCTCGGCGGCGTGCTCGGGTTCGACACGTCGGCAAACGCGTCGTTCCTCTCGGCGTACAACGTGCCCCGGGGCGTCGTCTCCGTCCTCGCCGAGCCCATCCTGCGGCGCGTCCAGGCGCAGACGCTCGCCGCCGGGGGGCTGCTCAGCGCCGCGTGCGGCGTCGCGTGGCTCGCCGCGCTGGGCGAGAAAGCGCACGAAAGCTCGGGAACGGAGCAAACGTTTTCGGGACAAACGCTGGAGGGGCTTTCGTACGTCTCCGCCGTCGCGCTCGGTTTCGGCGTCGTATGCGTGCACGTCTCGCTTCCCGTTCTGCTGGCGCAGGCGGCGGCGAAGCCGAGGCACGGCGCGCGGTACGGCGCGGCGTTCGGCCTGAGCGCCGTGATGGCCAAGGCGGGGGGTGGCGCGGTCGGCATGGGCCTCGCGGCGGTTTCGGTGGAGCGGCTCGGATTCACCGCCGCCTTCGGCGGGGTCGCCGCGGTGTTACTCGCGGGAGCCGGCGCGGTGGCGGTGGGGGGCGGGAACTTGAGGGTGGCGCTCGAGAAGTAGAAGTAGACAAAGTAGAGCTTGTCGGAGCGGGGGGGTAGTCGTAACGTAAGTAGGTCGGGTAAACGAGGGAGCTCGCGTAAACGGAGCGCGCGCGCCAAACGCGCGAAAAAAGCGTTTCTTCTGCGATTTTCATTTTTTCACGACTGCGCCTCGTTCGTTTTTTCGTAAAATAATTTGGCGACTGAAAACCCTTTCGTGAAATGGCGTTTTTTCGCGAGCACTTTTTTCTA
>ENA-OUOG01000775-OUOG01000775.1-marine-metagenome-genome-assembly--contig:-NODE-775-length-40458-cov-6.076472_pt1 | contig 40458 bp, 18 predicted proteins | sample MGYA00248635_ERZ508505 | MGnify/ENA primary metagenome ERZ508505 (study PRJEB26176, sample SAMN06267871) | marine metagenome | isolation source: Saanich Inlet, British Columbia, Canada | place: Pacific... | reverse complement strand
ATGCCCCACATGTTTAATTCATGATCTGTGCGGCTATCAGGAGAAAACCACATGACCCCTCCCTATACTCTTGTCGGCATCGGCAATGCGATTGTTGATGCTCAATCAGGCTGTGATGACGGCTTTCTTCGTGACAACGCCATTGAAAAAGGGATCATGACCCTCGTGGATCAAGAGCGCGGCGAGGCGCTCTATCACGCTATGCAAGAGCCGCAACAATCCGCAGGCGGATCAGTTGCCAACACAATCGCAGGCGCCGGCGCGTTGGGCGCAAAATCGGCCTTTATTGGCCGCGTCAAAGATGATGCATTAGGCCAGTTTTATGACAAAGAGTTGCGCAGTCATAACATTGCCTTTCCCAATCGACCTGTGCAGGGCGATGATATGTCCACCTCTCGCTCGATGATCTTTGTCTCTCCAGATGGAGAGCGCAGCATGAACACATTTTTGGGCATTTCTGCCGAACTCAGCCCCGCTGATATCCCTCAGGTCGTCTTGGGCAACGGCGAGATCCTCTTTATCGAAGGGTATCTGTATGACAAACCCGCAGGCAAGGCCGCCATCCACGAGGCGGCGACACGCTGCCGCGCAGGGCGAGGCATGGCAGGGGTCTCTCTGTCTGATCCGTTCTGCGTTGAGCGGCACCGCGATGATTTCAAAAAACTTGTCACTGAGTTGGATTTCGTCATTGGCAATCACCATGAATGGATGTCTCTATATCAAACTCAAACTCTAGACGAGGCGCTTGCGATGGCCTCTCAGGATTGCGATCATATCGTGGCCACGCATTCGGATCAGCCTGTGCAAATCATTCACAAAGGCAAGCATGTACGCATTCCTGTCACGGCGACAATACCCGTGGATGCCACAGGGGCCGGTGATCAATTCGCCGCAGGCTATCTCTATGGCCTCAGCATTGGCGCCCCACCCGAAGTGCGCGGCAAAATGGGCATCATCGCCGCCCGCGAAGTCATTAGCCACTTTGGCGCCCGTCCAGATCGCGATGTTTCTAAACTCTTCGCCGTGGCCGGCCTAACCTAGGCCGCACATCAGCCATGCGGCGTAAAATGACTGTGCAACAGCTCTAAATCAATCTCTGCCGTCGCGGCCTTGAGCTGCGGCGTCGTGATATCATAGCCAAAAAATGCAAAGTCGCGCCCATAGACATCGTTCATAATATAGATTGAGATATCATCAAAATACGCCTCAGTGGGATGGGCTTGTTTCGGGCCATGCGCGGCACTTTCGTTAAACCGCGGCATCGCGCCAACCTCGAGCGGATGGGTGCGAGGGCGCGCATCGAGGGCCGATTGCAACCCCGCGGCAAACTGTTCAACGCGGAAAATTTGATCCATCCGCCCGCCTTGCGAGAGGGTAAAGCCAATGTGATCCGCCATCGGCGCCCAATGAATATCCGGCTCGATCGGGCGGCGGTGCTGTACTGTGTCACGCACAAAGAGCAAAAACCGCCGAAAGCTTTTCGCGCGTCTCGCGGAATTCGTCCTCGCCGCACGTCGCAAACGCGATGAGGTCGAAACACCGCGCGCGCGCGTCGGCGTTGCGTTTCGGGTCCGCGTTGGGATCCCAGCGGAACGCTTCGTCCAGCAACGCACGCAGAAGCTCCGGGGCGCGAATGGGCGCGGTCGAAGGCTTTTCAAAACTTTTTTCGCGTTGTGACGCGTCGTCCTCGTCGTCCAAGTACATGGCGCGCAGTTTCCGCGTCGTCTCCGCGAGCGCGTGTGCGGATGTGTTTTTCCTCTTTTTGAAGTCATCGGCGGCTTGGAGCAGGTCGCCCACGACGGTCGCCGCCCTGGCGTCCGCGTCGGATGCCGCCAGAAGCGGCGCGACGCGACGCACGACGCCGGCGCCGTGCGCTTCGGCGGCGGCGGCGCGCAGTTCCTGCGAGACGCGCGTGGCAAACGCGCTCGATTGCGTCGCGCGCGACGTCTCGCCTCCGAGCCCCGCGTCGCCTCCGTTCGCGAGGTCCGCCAGCATCATCTGCGCGAACAGGTAGGTCGCGAGCGACTGGCAACACGCCGTTCGTATCGCGCCCGTGGCCTCCGCGAGGCGCGCCTCGTCGTCGCCGGCGCCGATCAAGTCGCGGAAGTGGTCGGCGAGCAGCTCGTGGAAGATGCTGAAGTACGACGCCGCCGCCGGGCCGAGCGCCTTGACTTCGTCGGCGTGCCCGTGCTGCCAGGCGTGCTGGATCGCGACGGTGATCAGCAGGCAGTCGGGGTGCTTCTCCGCGAGCGAAAAGAGCACGCCGCGCCCGCGGTCGGAGTGCAGAAGCTGCGTCAGCCACGTAGGCCGGCCCTTCACCGCGTCCACCAGCCGCGGATCGAACTTTTTGCGGATGAGCTGCTCGAGGAAAAAAGTCTCGTCCCGGCGCACGCGCCCGCGCCAGCCCTCGAGCGCCTCCGCGACCGCCGCGCCCGCGCCTCCGCCCGCCGCGAAGCCGGACCCGGGGGGGGTCGCCTCGACCCGCGGCGCGGTCGTGCCCCCCTGAGGCGTGTCGTCCTCGTCGCCGTAGTACCGGGGGGTCGCGGCCGCGGAAGCGTCGCCCCCGCGGTCCTTGAGCTGCGCTACCGGGGACAGCGGGCTGAATTCCGCGGCGCGTCCGGCGTGCTTGTGCGCCGACGGCTCGGTCTCTTCGGTGAGCTCGAGCCAGCCGCACACCAAGCTGCTCATCTGCGCGTAGCCCCGGTAGTTCTCCGACAACAGCTCGATGGCCGCCTCGGGCTTGCCTCCGCTCGCGACATACGTGCGCAGCGAATCCATCACGCCCGGCTCCATCACCGCATCCTTCGCCGCGAGCGTGCGCTCGAGCTCCAGGAGCTTCGACGACGGGTCCCCGGGCGCGAAGCTCACGGACGCGCCGCCACCAGGCGCGCCCACGCCGGGCGCGCCGTCCCTACCGGCCCCCGTCTCCATCCTGGAGCACGCGCGCGGTATACTGACGATCGACTGAGGACGACGATTCGTTCACTAAGTTTCGCCAGATCTCATCGCCAGACGACTTTTCGACCAGCTGACTCGAGCCGAACGCTTCATCACTTCCGTCGGCGCCTCCTGACGCGGGTCCACGGCGTGCGAGTCGCGAGAAAAAGAGCGCGTGACCGAGAGCGCCTTCGTTCGTGGCGCGCCTCGGAACCCCCGTTTCACAGTGCATGGGCGCTCGTCGTCGGCGCATCAACAAAGAGCTGGTCGGCGGTGCACCGACAGCGCCCGCCGACGAAGAGAGCGGTCCGTCCAAGTACGCCCGCCGTACGCGCGCGGCGGACCGGTCGAAAACCGACGCGCCACCGTTTTTCGTCACCCTGGCGTGGACCCTCGTCGCCGCCGTCGCCGTCTTCGCGCTGGGCCGACTGGCGTTCGCCTAGGCGCCATGTCGGGAGGGGGGCAATCCCTGACCCCCGCGCAGACGATTCGGAAGTTGCTGCGGTACACGCTCGCCATGTTCGCCGCGCCGTGGGTGACGTACAGAGCGGTGCACGACGTCGTCGTGCCTCGGCTGGGTGGGTCCATCGCGAGCTTCGACGCGCTGAGCGAGAGCAATAACGCCATCATCAGCGGCGTCGCCGCCGTCGTCGCCGTCAATCTGGTCGTCGCCGCGTACGTCGCCTCGGCGCTTGCCGAGGAAAACGCATTCGGCCGCGCCGCCTCGGAAGAGAAACGAGACTGAGACGAAGCGGGGTGAGAAGGTGGCGAGACGACGCAGTATACCGTCTATTGGTGAAATGCGATGATGCGATGATAGACGCCTTCGTACGCATAGAAACGTTCCCCAAACTCGCCGCGCGCCGAAGTCCTCTGCTTCTTTCATTTGGGGATCGTCATCCCCCAACCGATTTCCTGCGAGCTCGTCATGGGCCGACGGTATTTCTCGCACGGCTCGAGTTTCGGGCGGACGTTGAGCTGTTTCATCGTTCGCAGCTCCGCGCACGATTCCGTGGTTTTCGCGGTGGGGAGGTTCAGGCTGCGAACGAGGGTTGGGGACGCGAGTCAGCTTCGTTCGAGGGCGAGGCGAAAAAATATGGATTCGGTTCATTCGCCGTGCCGAGTGGACGCACTTCACCACGCCGCCCAACTGCTTCAGGCCGGTCTGCGCGACGCCGATGGTGTTCTCCTCCTGGACGGGGACGAAGAACTTGGCAGGCACGGGCGCAGCCTTCTTCGTGTTCGAGAGCAAGTCCCACTCGGACCGAGGCGGCCTGATGGGGGGCATGATTGCCTCGCGCCCTTGGAAGTGACGCCGGGCCAAAAAAATCGCCGCGCACCGAAACAACGAAAACGGCCGCTCCGAGAAAAGCAGAGTTTCTCGAGCGTGGCGACGAAACCACGACGACGGCCATTATCGACCGCGCCCCGGGCACGCGTCTCGAGCCGAAATGCGATCTTCGCGATACTCGCCCGCGATGCTCCTCCTCGCGGCTGTCACGCTTCTGCTGGCTTGCGCGCCAGTAGATGCAGCAGTTCGAGTAAGGCCTTTGACCAGCGTCGTTGTCCTGCAAGGAGTACCGGCGCGGACCTTCCGTAGCAGGAACGTTCAGCGCGATTTCTGCCGCGCGTGGACGGACTCCATCGGGCTCGACGAGAGGGTACGTCCCCGGATGAGCCATGCACACGTCCGTGAACGACGCATCGTGCGGTGAGGCACGCGTACCCTCGCGCGACTCTCCCGCCGCTGACACACCTTATCCTCGTCGTCGGAAAAACCAAAAAAAAAACAGTACTGCAGGATTCGATCCGTCTCGCGCTCTTGTCGCGCGTGCCTTTTCGACTGCCGCGTGCGCTTCACCATCTACATCCCTCAGTGGATTCCGATCGGATGGAACGTCGCGTACGACAGACTGGCTTTCGCGGTGCGCTCGGACGCCCGGGACGTGCTCGTCCGGCAGAGCAACGTGTTCAACCAAATCACGAACGTGAACGTTCCCGTCAACATTGACTTTTCGGAAGCGCGAGACATCCCCGAGCCGCCCGACCCAGAGGAGCAGGAGCCGCCGCCGATCGACGAGTCGGAGGAGGGCGGAGACCTGGCGCCTGAGGAGGTAGAGGACCTGACGCCGGACGGGGAGGAAGGAGACGTAACGCCTGAGGAACAGCCTGACGAGCCGGCCGGCACTGAAGAGCCCGTTGATGATGACGAGCCCGAGGGCGCCGGCGAAGAGCTCCAGGGGGGCGACGACTCGGGCTCCGGCGAAGACGAAGGCTTCGGTGGAGATGACTCTTACTCGGGCTCCGGCGAAGACGAAGGCTTCGGAGGAGGCGACGACGCCTTCGGAGGAGGCGATGACGCCTTCGGAGGAGGCGATGACGCCTCCGGAGGAGGCGACGACGCCTCCAGAGGAGGTGATGACGCCTTCGGAGGAGGCGATGACGCCTTCGGAGGCGATGATGACGCCTTCGGAGGAGGCGACGACGCCTTCGGAGGAGGCGATGATGCCTTCGGAGGAGGTGACGACGACGTCGGCGGCGGCGGCGACTTCGGCGGCGGCGGCGACTTCGGCGGCGACGATTTGGGCGACTGAGAACCCGCACGCGGCGAATCAGCCGGCGAAAAGACCGAAACCAAGCGAGACAGAGACACGACGTACGGGTCATCACGATGGAAGGAATTGAGCACTTGTACGCTTCGTTACATTCTAATGGCTACGTTCTAAGTAATCGCTATGTGTGATGGATAAAGTACAAACGAAAAGACAAACACACGCGAGCGCGACGAATCGAAAACGGTTCGTCGCGCCGGTTCTCGTCGTCCTTTTCGTTTTTTCATTTTTTTTCGAGCCGAGCGATCGAACCGCTTTGTCGCGGTTGACGGTTTACTCGATGATCTCCTGTATGCACTCGCTGACGCGCACCCTCTGCTTGATGACGTCCGAGAACGTCTCGTTCCAGATGAGCATCGCCTGCACGGACGCGATGGGCAAGAGCGAGAAGACGAACAGGATGCAAAAGATGAAGCCGCCGCAAAACTTATCCAGCTCGCAGAACCAGAAATCGGCGAAGTCGCGCGCGCGCTTCAGCGCGAAGCGCACGAGCCTCACCGCCGGCGCCGCGAATCTGTGTCTCCACGTGCGCGGCGGCGGCTTCAGGCCCGACTCCGGCGGGGGGTCGGGGGGAGGCATCAGGAAGTCGAAGATGTGGTTGATATCCCGGTCGCCGATCATCGACCAGCCCTCGATGACGCACGAGGTGCTCGCGACGCACCCCATCACCGTCATCGCCAGCGCGCGCGACGGCGAGACGCCCTCGACGTTGTCGAACATCAAGACAAAGTACGTCCCGAACCACGCTGTGATTAACATGAGGCGCACGATGCCTCGGTAGACGGAGAGCTTCCAGAGGTGCTCGGGGAAACCGAGCCACGGTCCGCGCGCGAGCGTGCGGCTGCGCAGCGCGATGTAGTACACGACGCAGATCGCGAAGGTGGCGGCGGCGGCGAAAGCCATGCGCAGCGCGTTGACGCCAAACTGCGAAATCTGCGGCACGCCGTCGATCATCGTGTTCCCGTGAAGCGACGCGACGCATACCAGGGTTAATATGATCCGCCCCAACCCGCTGGTCACGACGACGCACGCCTTGTACCAGGGCGACAGACCCTCTCTCCACGGGCTGATCATGTGCGCGTGCCAATTCGCCCAGCTCCCGCTGGAGACTCTCTTGTCCGGGAAGTTCCCGTCGATCCACCGGCGCCAGTCCATCCACGAGTTCTGCATCCAAAACAAATTGGTGGCTTGCGGCGAGAACCACCACGGCGCGATCACCACCGACCCGGCGAACATCCACACCGACCAGCTGTACAGCACGGCTTTCGGTAACGACGTGTACACGTGGAACAGAAGCAGGTACAGCAGCAGTTCGAGGCCCTGGTACAGGTGCGACTTGGCGTATAAACCGTACAGCACAACCATGCTCGCGTTTTGTAACACGTACCCGCGTTCGGTGCCGATGTACTGCGCCTGCCCGAAAATCAGCGCGCGCATGTAGTTGTACCCCTTGGTGGCCATGGCGAAGACGTTAAACGCCCACGAGCCCTGCAGCAGCGTGGAGATGGTGTACTCGAAGCCGTCGCGCAGGCCGCGGTCGACGGACATCTTCAGGAACAGAGGCACCACCGTGAGCAGCCCGAGCTGAATCGCGTAGATGGAGTTGTAGTAGCCGCCCTCCTCCTTGGAGAGCGAGAGCGACGTCTGCGTCTCGGTCATCTTGAAGTAGCGGTAGACGCGGTAAATCTCGAGATCCGCCACCGCCAGCGTGGCGTGCGCCAGGATGTACAGGTACACGCACCACGCGGTCTGCATCATGGAGATGAAGAAACCGGGACCGGAGAAGTACAGCGAGAAGACGCGCAGGGAGTCCATGCCTTTGTGCAGCCTGTGTATGTCGCGCGACATGGAGATGGTCCCCGAGGATCCGGAGATTTTCTGCTCAAAGCCGTTCACCGACGTGAACCCCATATCTCGTCCCTTGCCGCACTCGATGAACTCCTCGAAGATCACCTTGCCGCCGCGCGCGATGACGTTCACGCCGCCGAAGAAGTCCTCGGCGACGTGGATCGCGCGCGACGCCTTGGAGACGCCCCCGTTGGTCATGGTAAACGCCTTGTCCCACACGTCGGGGTGGCCGTAGTGGAAGCGCACCATCAGCGGCCAGGTCATGAACCGCTGGAACGTCTGGAAGATAAACTCGGAGATGGCGGCGAACTGCGCCACCGCGCCGTGCGTCTCGCTGAAGATGGTCTCCGGGAAGCCCACCAGCACGACATCGCCTCGGAAGCAGTCCAGAAGGTTGCGCATCTTGTACGCCTCGCCCATGTAGTTGTCCTGGTTCATGTCCAGCGTCTGCAAATACGCGCCGCGCGCGTAAATCACAGCCTGGTTCTGGTTCTCGGGCTTCCCCTCGCCGACGATGGGGTTCCCGGGAAGGCGCACCTTGTACTCGACGCGGCACGCGCCGGTGGCCTCGTCGCGCCCGATGAGGCACGACGCGAAGTCCTCCTTCGTTTGGTCCGTCGGGACGTGCACGAAGCACACCTTCAAATCCGCGTGGTCGCGGATCAGTTCCTCGATGGCGTCAGCCTTGTGCTTGTCCAGCGACCCGGGCGCCGCCGCGCGCTGCTTCCCGAAAATCTGCGCCGACACGAGAAACTCAAATTTGCCGCGCGTCATCGTCTCGGCGGCTTCGTCGTCGTACCCCTCCAGCCGCGCCAGCAGGCGCATCGCCGAGCCGTACAGACACACGCCCCGCACGCACCTCGCCAGACTCTGTGTCCTGTCGCTCGCCCAGGTCTGCGCCTCGGTCCAATGCTCGCGGAGCACAACCTCGTCATCCTTGCCGAGCGCCCCGACGCGTTCCTTGAAGTTGTCAAAGTCCTCCGCGAACGTCGCGACGATGAGCGAGAAGAGCGTCTTGTCATCCTCCAGCGGCGCGGTGAGCTCGTTCAGGCGGTACTTGACGTCCTCCGAGTAGTACGGCGTGAACGCGGTCCACGAGCGCACCTCCGCCATTGGTGTGGGCGCCTGGAGCGACCGGAACCTGAGGGAGTTGCAGAAGAACATGAGCTGCCGCTGAGCTTCGGCGCTCCGAGGTTGGCCGCCGGGGTTGGAACTGAGAAACGAGCGGAGCAGACACGCGCACGCGTCCTTCGCCAACGGCGTCGTGGACGCCGCGGCGACGTTACGGAGGTGCTCCGGGTCTCTCAACACGTCCGAGCGGATGGTGTCCAGCAGCGAGCTGTATAACTGCGAGACGCGGTACTTGCGTTGGTTGTTCGCGCTGGACCAACGGCCGTCCTGCTCGAGCGCGAACGAGCACAGCTCGCGCACGGCGAGGAGCACGTCGTGAAGCGCCGTCGCCAGACGTTCGCCGTGCGCGACCAAATCCTTCGGCGGCTCCAACGCGTCCCAACGCCGATCGCGGCCGCCGCGCCGCCTGAACCGGCGGCGGCGGCGGCGGGACCCACCCCGCGTTGTAGATCGCGCGTCGTCGTCCTCGTCGTCGTCATCGTCATCGCTCGGTAAGCCGCGGTCGCGGCGTTCCGCGCGCTCAATCTCTCTCAGCTCTTCACGTCGCTGCAAGGCGGCGCCCTCCAAGTCCTCGTCCACCACGAAGCACCCGAGCATCGGCCCGCCGCGTTTCTTGATCGCCTTCTTGGTGCCCTTGCTGAGGAACGCGCCGCACCCGTACTTCATCTCCAGGTTGATGGCCTCGACCAGCTTGGACTCGCGCGCCGCCTCGGCAGCCTTGATGCGGCGCTTCTGGCGCCGGCGCTCGCGACGCTGCAGACGCCGGCGACGAGCCTCGCGCTCCTCCTCGGTCAAACCGACGGCGTCGGGGTCGAGCGCGGCGTCGTCGCCGTCCGAGTCGTCGTCGGGTCCGGGTCTTTCCCCGGGTCCGTCGTCGTCCCGCTCCTCCGGCTCCGCCGCGGGCACCGCCGTGGTCTGCGCGGCGAGCGCCTGCAGCGCCATGAGCAGCTCGGCGAGCGCGTCCCTGAGCGCGACGTAGCCCTCCGTGTCGTCCATGCGCCGGCGCGCCATGTGCTCCGCCTCGACGCGCGACAGGTCGACGGCGATGCGCATCAGCGTGTGCGCGTCGCGCGGCGACACCACGCCGAGCACTTCGGTGAAGAGCGCGCACAGCAGGTCCTTCGTCTGGATCAGCGTCCGCGCGAAGGAGGCGTACTGCGAGCCCTTGCCCGCTTCCAGGCTGGTCGTCGAGAACACGGGCGAGGTGATCATCGCGGGCAGCACGACGTACTCCGCCGCGTCGAACACCTGCTCCGCGTCGCGACCGGAGAGGAACGTGTACGACAAGTCGTCGCGCTCGGCGTCCGACAGGTGGTCGCGCCGGCGCAGGTCCGCCACGATGGCGTTCCAGGCGCGCGCGAAGTGCTGCTGCTTGACGTCCGTCGCCTCGGGCAGGAAATCGACGGGGTCCGCGCTCGCGGCCATCGCGGCGCCCTCCGCGTCCGCCAGCTCGTGCGGCAGCTCCAGCACGAACTCGGACGCGTTATACGCGTTATCGCCGAACGCGCCGCCGCTGCGCTCGCGGCCGCGCTGATCGGAGAGGTCCAGCAGACGCGTGCCGGCGAGCGGATCGTGCGACCCGCCCGCGCCGTGCGCGCCCTCCGATCCGCTGGAGCTCGAGCCTCCGGCGTCGCCTCCTCCCCCCCGCACAATCTCCGGCCTGGGCCAGTCGCGGTTGAGCAGCTTCTCGCAGAACAGCCCGGGCACCGTGGCGAACGTTCGTAACAGAAACGCCCAGTTCTGCGCGTGCGTGATTTTTCCGCGCCACTGCAGGAACACGGTGAACATGGTGGCGAAAAACGTGTACCACAGGAAGGTGTCGCAGAAGTACGTGGTGACCGCCGGTAGGGCGCGGATCACGGTCATGATCCACATCAGCTCCACGGAGGCGTGCACGTCGTAGTACGCCTCGGGGAGCTCGCCTTCCACCTCCTCGCCGATGTACCCCAGCGCCGCGAGGGGAAGCGTCTTGCCCAAGTCGAAGTCGTCGCGATCGCCGCACCCGGCGCCGCCCCAGCCGCCGTCCACCACGTCGCAACGCGCCATCGCCGCGTACGAAACCGACGCGTGGCCTCGGTACGCGGCGTCCGCGGCAACCTGCCGAGGCACGCGCCATTCCTCGTCCCGTCCGTGACGGACGTCAGTCAAGCTTTTGTCGTCCATGCTCGAGCGTGTCGCTTCGTCGAAGTAGTAGGACACGGAGCGGCCGCCCGCCGCCGGCGCGGACTCAAGTCTTGTCGCGGCGGAGTTCTCGGCGCCGCCGGGAGTAGAGGAGAGCAGGAAGCGCCTTCGCCTCGCTCGTAGACGCGCCGGCCGGACGGGCTGTCTATTGTCGGACGACGCGCCGCCTCGCGTGACGATGCGGTCGACGTTCTTGACGTCGTCCATGGAGGACAGGTCCTCCATCGGGCTCTCGTCGATGCTCTCCTGCAGCTCCTCGTAGTCCTCCTCGTCCGGGTCCTCCTCGGTGAAGTACGTCGTCTTGGGCGTGAACCGCAGCGCGTTCATCAAGTCGTCGCCCTCGAGGTTGATGCAGCTCGTGTACTCGTCGCTCTCCTTGTTCCAGCACAGGTCGGGGTGCTGCAGCGCCATCACCGCCTCGCGCAGCGGCTGCACGAGCAGGTAGTGCCCGAAGGCGAACTTCACGGAGAGCACCACGATCCAGAACAGCGTGTAGATGAGTCGCTCCTTGAACGGCGTCGCGAGCTGCGCGGAGCTGCCCATGAACGGCTCGCGGCGCACGCCGCTGGTGCCGACGCCGGCAAACGCCACCGCGTACACCAAGGCGAGCGCCTGGAAGTACGGCGTCTGCCCGTCCTCGCGCCCGATTTTTTCCAACACGTAGAAGATGGGGATCATGGCGAACGCCCCGACTCGGGTCATGGTCACGGCCCAGTCCCCGCCGCTCTCCTTGCTGAGGTTACGGAAGTGTAACGTGGAGAGCTCAGCGGCGAGCTTGATGACAGAGTGCGTGATGGTCGCCGTCGAGACGTAGGTCCAGTTCCAGCCGTGCGCGAAGACGTACGCCATGGAGACGTGGAACGCCACCGCGTGGAACAGAAACACCGAGTTGAAGTTGACGAACATGCTCATCCAGCCAGCCACCTCGCGGTACGTCTTGAAGAACGTGCGGCTCAAGTACGCGGCGGGACCCTCGTCCGCACGCGCCGCCGCGCGCATGTACGCGCGGAAGTGCGCGTACATGCGCGCCTCCACCGGCAAGCCGCGCATAGCCTCGGGGACGCCCACCCAGCCCGACGTCTCCTCGTCGCCGGGCGCGGGCGCGCCCGCGTGCCCGTCCTCGGGGGGGAGCACCGCCTTGAACCGCTCGCGGAGCCAGAAGAACTCGTTCACGTCGTCGTACATCACGCGGTCCACGATGGGCGACGACGCGCGGCCTTGCACCTCGCGTTGCAGGAAGGCGTACAGCGGGCGCACCACCGAGTCCAGGTAGTCGTCCGCGGGGTAGGGCATCTCGCTGCCCTCCACCGGCTGCGCCAGCACGAGCTGCGCGCCGGAGGGCTCCGTGCCGTCGAACGGACACGGCTCGGGGATGCGGTCTTCCAGCGTCAACGCGCACATCGCGGCGTGGAAAATGAAACACATCACCTCACTGGTGTGACGCAAGTTGGCGCTCTCGCCGTACAGGAGGAACCACAAGCACAGGTGGTGCAGTTGCGCGTTGGCGCTGACGCTCATGCTCTGCTCGCGCTTGGACTTGTCCCACATCGCCTCGTGGTCCGCCGCCATGAACGCGGCGAGAATCACGCCCCGCTTCGACGTTTTAGTGTCTTTCGAGCTGGAAAGCTCGTTCAATTCAGACGCCCATTTGTCGCCCGCGCGCGCGTTTTCCACCGCGCGATCGAGCATCCCAGTGTACTCGCCCCAGTGCTGGTAGTTCTGGAACAAATGCGCGTGCGTCTCTTCGACCGCGTCGCGGAAGTGCGCCTCCGTCTCGCGCCCGCGCGCGACGAGGGGCTTGGCGTCCATGGCGTTGCACAGCCAGTGCGACAGCGCCTCCACGGCGTTGCCCAGGTTGGAAGCCACCTCCACCGGCGTCTCCGTGAACGTCGAGTCGAAGGCGGTCTTCTGCAAGCCGAAGTTGGTGGCGAGCGCCTCGGCGACGGGGCGCACGCGCGCGGCGATAAGCGCGCGGCGCGCGTCGGGCGTCACCGGCCCGAGCTTGGTCAGGTCGTGGTCCAGTCCGGGCCGCGTGGTGGGCAGGGGCCTCGCGTAGGACACGCCGATGGCGCGCAGGCCGAGGACTTTCCTGGTGAAGTTGCGCGCGTGCAGGTAGTACTCGCGCACGGACTTGGACGCCGAGGCTGCGTTGATGAGCGAGATGACGCGGCGGCGCCGCATCTCCGTGCCAAGCACGGCGGCGTACGCGCGGTTGAAGAGGATCTTGCCGTGCAGGTACGACACCGGCGCCAACGCGATGAGCGCTAAGCTGGCGTGCAGCACCAGGCCTTGCATGATATCCACCTCGCGGAGCATCCCGTCGCTGTACTGCCTGAGCGCCATGAGTAAAGGCCCGAACCCGGTTTTCGCGCTGTTGTCGCCGATGATGGACGCCGCGCCCACTAAAGTGGACACGACGAAGAAGCCGGACACGAAGAAGATCACCTGGTTGGTGAGGTCCGACGCGTCGATGGCGTCGGCGAACAGGTGCGCGCACAGCAGGTGGTGGAACATCACCACCGCCGCCTTCACGACGAGCCCGTACGTAAACACGACGTAGTGCTTGTCCGTGACGCTCAGCTTGGGGAACGCGCGCGCGGCGGCGTCGAGCAGCGCGCGCGGCCACAGGAACGACGGCGACGTCGCGAGGTGGTAAATCACGCTCAGCAAAACGCCGGCGACGCCGGCGGTGAGCACCACGACGCCTCGCAGGATGGGCTTCGTCATGATGTCATCCACCGACAACGCCGCGCACGCGCCGAACAAAAGCATCGTGGGCACGGGTAAAAGCCTGTACGCCACGTAATCGAACTTGCTCGCGGACGGCATCGAGCGCAAAGCCTTGAGCCGATCGGCGTTCCAGGCGGCCCAGCTTCCCGTCTCGCGAAAGCCGGACGAGGACGCGCCGCCCTTTTCTTTCGCGTTTTCGTCCCTCTCACCGACAACGCGATCGAGTCCGAAGTCGATCCAGGCGGTCCACTCGACGAAGCCGTGCCACACCATGCCCTCCTTGAACGACTGCGGGTGGAACAGCCACGGCGACAGCGTCAGGGCTGCGATCGCGAACCAGACGTGCCACGTGGTCATCGCGAAGACGTACCGCGCGCCGTACCGAGAGACGAGCGTTAACATCACCGTGTGCGCCGCCATGTTCATGGACGGCGTGATGTGCGAAGACGCGTACGTGGTGTACAGAGACACGAAGCTGGCGCGCATGTTCATGCCTCTTTTCGTGGACTTGTAGATTGCTTTGCCGGACAGCACGGTGTGGTCGATGGCGAACCCTCTGGTCTTGGCGATGAACATGTTGAAGATGTGCGACCCGGAGAGGGCGTGCTCGTAGAAGCGCTGGAACATCTTCACTAATCCTCCGTCCAGCCACCCCTCTAGCATGGACGGCCACGCCATGACGAGGCTCGCCTGGATCATCCACTGGCTGGGGTACAGCATCTCCAGGCCGACTTCCTCGTGGAACCCCACGGAGTCGAACGCGTCACCGTCCCCGAAAAAAGTCTCCACGTGCAGCATCGCGATCATCAGCTTGCACACGACGAACGCGGCGAGCGACGCGAAGAGCAGAAACTCGGCGAAGAAGATGCCCGCGCTGGATTGGAAAAACGAGAGCGAGCGGAAAAAGTCCAGCCGCTTCGCCAGGCGGTGAAAGTCGCGCGAGATGAGCTGCATGCCGTTCCCGCTGGAGATCTTGAAGTTGAACTGGTTCGTGCCGTCGAAGGAAACCTCGCGAGCCTTGCCCACCATCATGAACCCCACGTACTTCACGCGACCGCCGCGAAGCATCAGGTTCATGCCGCCGAAGATGTCCTCGCTCAGGTGCAGCTGCCGCGAAGCCTTGGAGACGCCGCCTTGCCCGCGCACCCAGCCGAGGTCCCACACGTCGGGGTGCCCGTAGTGGAACCGCACGTGCAAGGGCTTCGCCAGGAAGCGCTGGATGATCGTGCCGAACACCTGCTCCGAGAGCGCGGCGAACGACGCCACCGAGCCGCTACGGTCGGTGATCACCTGCTCGGGGAAACCCACCAGCCGCGTCGCGCCGGTGAACGACGCGAGCGCGTTGCGCATCTTGAGCGCCTCCGCCAGCTGGCAGTCCTGGTTCATGTCGATCGTCTGCAGGTACAGCCCGGTCGCGAAGGGCATGCCGAGGTTCTGGTTCTCCGGTTTGCCTTCGCCCACGATGGGGAAGCCGGGGAGAAGCACGCGGTGCGTCTGGCGCACCGCGCCGGAAGCGTCCGCCACGCGCCGCGTCACGAACCACGCCTCCGTCGCCGACGTTACGTCGTCCGTCGCGTCATCCGCCACAGATTCGCGGTGCGCGGTGACGACGCAGAGGTGCGGATTCTCGCGCAGAAGCTGCTCGAGCTGCTCGTCGTTCTCCTCGTTGCCCTCCGTGCCGTACACCTGCGCGCACACCACGTGGCTGTACTTGGCCATGACAAGAGGCTCGATGTCCGCCTCGGGCACGCCCTCCAGCCGCGCCAGCACGCGCGTCGCGTCGGCGTACGACGCCATGCCGCGCGCCGTGCGCAGCATGGTCTGCGAACGCCCGCTCGCCCACTCGCAAATCTCGCGCAGCAGGCGTCTCTTCTCCGCGAGCGACGACGTTTTCGAAACATCGTTTTCGTCTTCTTTCAAACCGGCGGCGACGTCGTCGTGCAGGCTCTGCAGCATCGACTCGTAGTCCTGCCCGGGGAGCGTCAGTTTGCACCGCTGGAGCATCGCCGCCCACTCGGTGGGCATCATCGAGATGAGGAAACGCAGAGTGGAGACGTTTTCGCCGTCCACGCGCGACGCCAGCGTCGACGCGCCGAACGCGACGTCCTCCTTGTACAGGGGCGTGAGCGTCACCATGGAGGGCGCTCTTGCCGCGGGCGCGGCGCGCACTAACTGCGGGTCCGTGAACGAGTCGAGGAAAAAGCGAAGCACGTCGCGCGCCTCGGGCGACGCGGGCTCCGCGGACGGGTTCGCAGTCGTCAGAATAAGCCACGCGTGCTCAACCGTCGCGCGCCCGGATCTCGTGGCGAGCGCCTTGGCGGCGTGCGCGGCGACGTGGGTCGGATCCTTCAGACGCGAGAAGTCCATCATGTCGCGGAGACGCTGCACGACGTCGCGCAGAGCGCGCGCGGTGTCTTTGCCGGCGTCCTCTTCCAGCGCGCGGTCGTCCGCGAGCACGTCCACGACGACGCCGAAGCACGCGTCCAGCGCGGCGCCGGCGACGGCGACGTGCTCGGCGACGAGCGCGTCGCCCGGTCCGAGCTCGGCGGCGGTTCTGAGCGCGGTGAACGCGACGATGGCGCGTCCTCTCAGCGCCACGAGCACGTCCGCGGCGACCGCCTGCCTCCTGACGACCGCGCACGCGATGAGGTCGAACGCGACGCGCAGCGTCTCGACGAGCGACGCGCGCCGCGTCGCGTCGGCGACGCCGAGCACGGAGACGCACAGAAACGCAAACGTGTCCACCGTCTGCGCGAAGACGGCGGGAACCATGGAGTACGTCATGTTGACGTTGCGCGAGGCGCCCGCCTTGGAGAACACCGGCGCGGAGAGCATCGCCGGGAACAGCAGGTACCCGTCCGCGCCCCCGCGCTCGATCGCGCCGCCGAAGAACGCGGATGTCGCGGCGCCCCGCAGCCGCGAAAACGTCAACAGACGCGTCTCTTCGTCCGAAATCAAGTCGCGGTCGCGAAGCGAGCGCGTGATTTCGTTCCACGCCTTGGCAAAGACATCCCACGTCTCGGAAACCGCCTCCACGCACAGCACCGCGCTCGGGGACGGGTCCACGAACGGCCGCGCGTCCTTCGTGAGCACGCGCCGCTCGAACTCCTTGATGCGCGTGGGCAAGTTGCGCACCACCTTGCTCCAGCCGTCGGAGACGCCGCGCCAGCGCAGCCGGTGGAACGCGCTGGCGAACCCGAGAAACGCCAGGTAGTAGAAAAACGTGTTGCAGTAATACAGCATCAGGTTGGGTAACCAGCGCTCGAACAGCATCAGCAGCTTGTACGCGTACCGGCGGAACAGACGCATCGCCTGGATCGCCACCAACGGGATCGCGTCCGCGTAGTCGTACTGGTCGCAATCCTCCCCCGCGAAGTTGTAGTTCCAGCAGTACAGGTCGATCTGCATGATCGCCCGCGACGGCGTCACGAGCGAGTGCACGATGAACACGTAATCCATCGCGAACTTCACAAGCAGGATGGCGACCCAAAACACGCGGTACGCGCGTTTGTCCTTCGGGTCGTCCACCGCGAGGTCGCCGCCGGTCCGCTTGCCCACCAAGTCGCCGTCGGGGTCCGGCCCGCCGAGCGGGTAGTACCCCCAGATCTCCAGCAGCGAGAAGAGCAGGTACGGCGCGCACGCCGCCGCGAAGAAGACGTCGGCGTCGAAGACGCCGGCGGCGGCGGCGCCGCCGCCGACGAGCAAGAGAAGCGCGACGGCGAGTCGCACGTAGCTCGCCCGCCGGCTGCACATCAGCGCCTGTCCGTGGATGAACAGCGCGTGCGTCTCCAGGACCGCGGCGCACGCCGCGGCGGTCACCGCCGCGGACGCGAAGAACAGCGGCTCGCCGAATCCGACGAACGCGTGCACGATGAGCACGTGGAACGCGACGGAGAGAAACGTGAACATCTTGTGGAAGTTCACGAACACCGCGCCCCATCCCAGGTGTTCCTGGAACGTCTTCTCGAACACGGCGCTCAGGCGTTTGTCCCGCTCGGACGCGCCGTGCGCGGTAACGCAGAAGTGGCGGAATTTGGCGTACGCGGAAACGGCGGGCTCGGCGCCGGGCGCGACGGGAACGTCCACGCCCTCGAACAAGCGCGCCGCCGCGTCGCGGCGCCAGAACGTCTCGTTCACGTCGTCGTACCCGACGCGCCGGTGCAGGCGCTTGGTGAGGTTCATGGACTCCACCACGGCGCCGTGGAACGGCGCGACGATGCTCCGCACGAAGTCGCCCTCGGGGAGCGGCAAGCCCGCGCCGCGCACCGCGCGCACGGTGGAGGGGCTCGACGCGGAGGGCGCGGTGACGCACGCCGCCGCCGCGTGGTACGCGAACGAGAGCATCTCCGGCAAAAGACGGCAGTTCGCCGCCTCCGTGTACATGAGCTCGAACAGCACGAGCTGGTGCAGCTTGGTGTCCAGCAGAGGCGCGCCGGTGGGTTGCCTGCGCGCGGCGTCGACGCCGTGCACGTACCCCAGGCTGGTGGGTTGGCCGGGCAGAGACAAGTCCTCGAACTTGGTGTGCGCCAACCACCGGTCGTACCCGGCGAAAGTTTTCGCGTGCAGCGCCTCCGCCGCAAACTCGGCGGGCGGCCCGCTCGCCGTCGCCGCGCCGGCGACGAGCACGGGGCACTCCTCCGTTTGCGTCAGGTTCCACAGGTTCTTGGCGAGGCGGTCGACGACCAGCTCGCGCGTGGACTCGGGCGCGTCCGCGGCGTCCGCGTGGGACGCGCGCGACTGGAACCCGAACAGGTCGCCCAGCGTCGCGGCGGCGGGCGCAAGGCGCGCGCGCCACGCCTCGACGCCCTTCTCGATGTCCGACGTGCCGTCGGGCGCCGGGCCGCGGCGCGAGAGCCGAGCCTCTTCCTCGGCGTCGTCCGCGGCGTCGCTCGGCGGCTCGTCCTTCAGTTCGACCGCGAACGGCGCGTTCGTGCCCGGCTTGGACGCCAGCAACGCCTCCGCCGCGGACATGGCGGCGAGCTCGTCCGGCGCGGGCGCCGTCACCAGCAGCGCGGCGCCCGGCATTTTCGCGCGCGCCAGCGAGATGAGCGCGTCGCGGGTCATGCGCCTGAGCTGTTTCCGTTTCATGAGCAGCGCCACGAGCAGGTACACACCGCCGAAGATCACCGCGACGGTGGTCACCTGCACCTCGAGCTTCATGGCGTCGATCTGCTCCTGCTGCGGGCAAGAAGTGTCCCCGGGCTGCTCGAACGAGCGCAGCTCGCGCGACACGTACCCCACGACGTCCTCCATCACAGCCGGCGCCGGCGGGCACGTCTGCGGGCTCCGCTTGTGGATCTGCGCCTGCGCGTGGCACGTCAGGAACGTGCTCTGCAGGTTGGAGGAGACGGGGTTTATGACCCCCTTGGGGTGGTTGAGCTGCACGGAGAAGTTCTCGAAGTGCGCGAAGATGGGCACGGGCTGGTCCGGCTTGAGCGTGATCTCGTGGAACGCCTCCGCCTCGGCGCGCATGAACGTCTCCATCGTGCGCAGGACGTAGCTCTTCATCGCGCGCCCGCAGCTGAGGTAGCGGCTCGGGTTGTACGGCTGCTTCTCCGGATCCTGGCCCAAAAACGGCGTGCAGCTCCCGCCCTCCGCCCAGATGAGCTTGAGCATGAAGTACGCCGCGCGCGGACGCAGCAGGTCCACCTTGTTGATCGAACACCGCTTGCGCACCGCCATCAAACCGAACCACTCCTCGCTGACGTAGAGGTCCGGCTGCGTCGGAGACGCGTACCCGCACGGGCTGTGCAGGTACTCCTTCAGCGACGGGCACACGCGCGCGATCACGGGCATGCGCTCGTCCGTCGTGGGCACGGGCGTCACGGCCTTGCCTTTCCAGTACTCGTCCACCCACGACATGATGGCACCCCCGGAGATGAACCGATTCGCGCATCCCGCGGCGCACGTCGTGGCGTGCCGCTCGAGGTCCTCCACCATCGTCACCAGCCAGTCCGCCTGGCTCACCTCGTCCTCGTTGCCCATCGTGTCGTACGCGTTCCAGCCCTCGATCTGCGGCGACAGCGAGTACGCGTCCACGCCGTACTCCGAGATGATCATCGGCTTCTTCGAGGTGGTGTGGAACCGCTGGAACAGGCCCATGGGCGAAAAGTACCGCCGGGTGTACAGGTTCACGCCCCAGAAGTCTAGGTTGGTCATGTACCGGTCCGCCATCTTGATCCACGCCGCGGCGCCCCACATCTGCATGCCCACCAGGTGCTGCTTGGAGACGGGCAGGTTCACGTTCGCCAGCGCGGTGCCGCACATCAGCCCTTCCTCGTTGACCGTCGCGCACAGCATGTTGATGGTCTTCATCAGCTTCTCGATGGAGTTGTCAAACTGACACCCCGAGATGCCGAAGTTCTCCGCCAGGTCCTTGTCGCACACGTACAGGTTCCAGGGGCCGTTCAGCTCGTTACCGATGATCCACGCCACCACCGCGGGGTGCTTCGCCGCGCGCACCAGCGCTCGAATCTTGGTCTGAGTCTTGCGCATCGACGCCTCGTCGTTCAGGGGCGTCTTCGTGCCGTCCTCGAAGTCGTACCCGACCACGATGTTGATGCCGTAACGCTCGCACAAGTCGAAGAAGTGCGTGTGCCTGTGTGAGTACTTGAGCGTGTAGATGCGCAGCGTGTTGATGCCGGCGGCGGCGATGAGCGGGATGTCGCGCTCGTAGATGCCCGCGTACTCGCTGGTGAAGAAGTCGCCGTACGGCTCGAACCAGTCGGGGTCCCAGCCCACCGGCACGGGCGAGTAACACAGCGCGCGCATCAACCACGGCTTCCCGTCCAGGTAGAGCGTTCGCCCGAGCCGCCGCAACCGCCCCGTGTTCGCGGTGTAGTTCAACGCGGGCGGGTTGAGGAACTCGCGCACCATCTTCTCGTGCCCGCTCCGCGTCCGGTACTCCGTCTCCGCGTCCACGAACGCGGGGTCGTACCACAGCGCGGAGGCGCCGGGATCGACCTTCGTGTCGTCGGCATCGGCGCCGTCCGCCTCCGCGTCGGCGTCGCGCCTCTTTCCCCCCGAGCCTCGCTCGCGGCGCTCGCCGGTGGCCACGTCCTGGCCCAGTCGTGGGAGCTCCGCGCCCGACCAGTCGAAATCCGCCGTGACGTCTCCCGCCAGGCTCGCGCGCAGCTCTTCCAAGGAGACTCGTTCCTTCTCGGACGCGTCTCCGGTGGTGACCGATCCGAGATCCCAGTCGTCGTCGCCCACGGCGTCCCGCCGGTCGCTCCAGTCGAAGGAGCCGAAGTGCGCGGCGGCACCGTGCTCGGCGAGCCACGCGTGTTTTCTTCCGCGCGCCTCGTGGTCTGTCCGGGGGCGCGCCCCGCTCGCGTCCCTCGCGGAATCCTCCGCGTACGCCCCCTCCCCGGGGCGGTTTCGTCGCCGAACGTTGGTGTCGTCGAGCGCGTCGTTCGGACGCCCCCGCGATCCCCCCATCGCGCCCTCGCCCGCTCGCGACCCGTACGCGCCCGCGTCGGACGCCGCCGCGCCGAGGGAAGGGTACGCCGCGGAAGGCGCGAGCACGTTCTCGCCGAACCTTCCCCCGGGCGACGCCATGGTCCCCACCGCGACCATCCAACCCAAGATGCCCACGAGGAGCACCCCGGAGCTCAGCGCGGTCGCCAGCAGCCTGGCGCCGCCGCCCACCTCGTGCTCTCGCACGCGCCCCATCGCCATCGATGGGTTCGAGCCGCCGAGTGACCTCGCCGGACCCGCCAGACCGCACGAGCGCCCGCGGTTCGTACACCGAGCGGGTAGCCGTGCGCGTCCAGAATGCCGTGAACTTGCGCTCGGCGCGGCTTCGGCGACGCCGTATCGACAGGAGTTACGTGTACGTATCGCGAGTTTCCGAGTTTTTTTCCCAGCCGTGACCATTTGCGCATACGATCGTGCGCGCGATGAAAAAGTTTGTAACAGCCGAGAGTTTTTCGATTTCCCTCGTGAAGTGCGTCCGAGGCATCTCTCGCGTCACACACACCCGCGCGCCACCCGGCGACGCGACGGCACGCTTCGCTCGCTCGATCGTGTCCCCGCCCCTCGCGGCGACGTTCGAGGTCGCGAGATTTCCGACGAGACTTCAGCGGCGTCACAGCGCGCGTCTCGCACGACGGTGATGTCGCGCCGGACGACTTCCACCCCGCCGCGTTTGGCGCGCCGAGTCGCGCTCGCGGCGACGGGCGCGCTGCTGCTGCTCTCGGGCGCGTCCGCGCAGGAGGATGGCGTCGATACCGAGGCTGCGGACATCGCGATCGCGTCGATGAACCACGTCCAGGGCGGTTTGAGCGCCGCGGCGGAGGAGCTTCCCCGATTAAACACCGCGGGCGCCGAGATGGACACGGCGCGGCACGAAGCCGCTCTCGGCGCGGTGCGATCGAACCTCGGCGCGCACCCCGAGTTCCAGGAGTTCGTCACCAAACACAAGGGCGCGGACCACACGTACTGCCCCAACCTCGGGCCGGACGAACCGTGCCTCGAGGCGATGCGAAGGTACGCGCGCTTCACGCCCCGAGGACCCCCGCACAAAAAGGCACTTCGAGCGACGAAACACCCCGACGGTTTTTTCAAAGCCGTTTTCGCCGGTCAAACGCGACCCCACCCACCAATCACGCCGAAGCCGCCTCCTTTCAGACGAGCCTTTCAAAACGCGCGCAACGCTCACCTCCTACCCAAACGCGCTTTGCGTTCGCAGAGAGCTGTCTTTCATCGAGAACCAAGCCATCATCGAGGCGCACAACGCGCAGCCCGGCGTGACCTTCAAGATGGGCCAGACCCCGTTCGCGGACTACTCCGCGTCCGAGTTCAAGGACAAGGTGCTTAAGTACGCGGGCAAGCGGACGCTCGCGGAGAAGCGCGCCGAAAAGGCGGAGCGGACGCGGAGCGGCGCGTTTTCCATCCCCGGCGTCACGCCCTCCGGCCGGCTGGGCCAGGTGAACGTGCCCGTGACGGAGTACCCCGCCGCGTTCGACTGGGCGGCGCAGCCGGAGGTGATGGGCAAGATCCACACGCAGAAGACATCGTGCGCGTCCTGCTGGGCGTACACGTCCACGGACACCATCGAGGCGCAAGCCGTGATCAGTGGGCGCCGCGAGAAGCACGTGGAGCTCTCCGCGGAGCAGCTCATCAACTGCGACGGGTACGACAGCGGGTGCAACACGGGCAACATGTTCACCGCGTACGAGTGGATCCACGAGAACGGGGGGCTCGCCACCGCGCGCGCGTTCCACGGCGCCGCCGCAGCGGCCGCGCGGAGCGGCCTGGCGGCGATGGACACGGCTTCGGCGGGCGGCGCCGCCGCCGGCGCGCTTGGCAATTTCGAGGCGGAGGGCACGCTGGGCATCTTCCAGGCGCAGGATCTCGGCGCCGAGGACGAGCGCCGCGAGCTTGATTCCATCGAGAGCGGATTAGGCAGCAGCAACGGGAACTGCCCCGTGAACTTACAGCTCATGGACCGCGTGTTCGGGTACTGCGAGCTGGATTTCGAAGCCGGCGAGGCGGCGCTGATGGCGGCGGTTTCGCGGCACCCCGTCGCCGTCGGGATCAACGCCAACAAGGCGTTCCAGCTGTACGCGTCCGGCATCATCTCCAGCAAGGACTGCGGCCCCGCGCCGCACACCGAGGAGATGGAGATCATGGCGATCAACCACGCGGTGGTGGTCACCGGCTGGGGCGAGGAGATGGTGGGCGGGCGCGCGATGAAGTACTGGATCCTCAAGAACTCGTTCGGCGAGGGATGGGGCGAGAACGGGTACTTCAAGCTCGAGCGCGGCGCGCACACGCTGGACAGCGAGGGCTTCGGGACGTGCGGCCTGCACTTCGAGAGCGTGTACCCGGTGATGGACGAGAGCGCGGGCGCCAGCGCGTGCGTGCCCGGCTCCACGTTCCGCACCAAGTACTACTCCGCGGCGAGCGCCGCGGGGCTCGGCGCCGAGTTTACGTTTTCGGCGGCGAACGCGTTTTCGGCGACGAAGAGGCGAGGCGCCGCGGTGGCGCTCGTCGGGTTCGGGTTCGCGGGGGGGGTGGTCGCGGCGGTCATGACCGTGACCGCCTCGAGGATCCAGAGGTGGTCGCGCCGCGCGTCCGAGGAGGGCGCGGCGCTGCTCCCCCAATGATTGTAACGGATACTATATGGTACCTATATGAGAAGAGCGTATCGTATGCGCGTTCGTTTTCAGAACGACTGGCGACGAAAGACGAGGCGACGTTATATTCACCCGATGGCGTCTTTGCGTTTCTTTGCAAAAAAAAATGCGCGTCTCTCCGCGCGCGACTGTTCTCGTGTGGCGCGTTTTCGCGCGAGAAACAAGCGGGGTCTTTTGCCCGGCGTCACCGCTCGCGCGCCTCGATCGCGTTCATCTCCTCCTCGACGTCTTTGAGCGCCTCGGACGCGAGCTTGGCGACGTACGAGCCGCTGAGCAACGCGAAGCCGAATCCGGATGCGATTTGCGCGGCGTGGGTCCAGTCCCCGCCCCCCTCGCCGACGCCCGCGCCCGCCTCCATCATGGTCCTGCCCACGCTCCCCGCGCTCACGTACGCGAACGTCCCGGGGAGCATGCCGAGCCAGCTCGCCAGCACGTACGGCTTGGCCTTCACCGAGGTGAGCCCGTACAGGTAGTTGGAGAGCGCGAACGGCAGCAGCGGCGACAGCCGGAGCAGCGCGACGACGCGGAAGCTGTCCTCGCCGATGGCGTTGTCGATGGCGGCGAACTTGGGGTACTGGTCCGCCATCGCCTTCACGCGATCGCGCAGCGCGTACCGCGCGATGAAGAAGGACGCGGTCGCCGCGACCGTCGCGGAGACGCTCACCATCGCCGTGCCCTGCGCGGGGCCGAAGATGGCGCCGGCGGACATGGTGAGCGGGATGGCCGGCACCGCCAAAATCTCCAGCAGCACGTACAGAGCCATGAACAGCGCGGGCCCGTTCGGCCCGAGCCCCTCGACGTAGCCCGTGAACCAACGCAGGAAGTCCGTGATGTCGTCCTTGTACACCGCGCCGATGCCCACCAGCAGGCCCACCGCGACGAGCGGGAACGCGGTGGCGATCAGGTTTTGGTTGGCTTCGTCCGCCTCGTCGGAACCGGAGGCGCGGGAGGGAGGCGCGGGGGACGCGGCGTCCGCGCCGCGCGCCGCGTCCGCCTTCGCCGAGGTCTTCTCCACGGAGGTTTCCGAGGTGTCCGAGATGGCTCGGAGTCTCGAGGCTCGGGCGCGTAAGCGGTTTCCGGGTGTGGGCGCGGCGGCCGCGCGCGCGGCGACACGCGAGGCGTTCCGCCGCGACTGGAACACCGCTTGCCGCGCGAGGCGGCGCACGCCCGCGCACGACCGCGCGGAGGGGCGCGATTCCACGCTCGCGATACCGAGCGTCGACGGCATCCCGATGGCCACCCACGTCACCATAATTTATTCCTTCGGCCGCGCGCCTTCTTCACCAAACCCCCGCACGCGCGCCTCACGCCCTCGCGCGATCGAACACCAACGCTCGTGGGCGACGCGGTGACCTCCTCGCTCCGCTCGCGCGCGTCGACTCTGCGCGCGCACTAGACGCTTCGAAGGGAAGTGAAGAGCTTGCTGAGTCATTTAGTCTCTGGGGAAGAGAAGCTTCGGAGGGATCTCGGCATTTTCCGTTGTCGGGGAACGTGTTCGGCGCGCTGATTGGCAGGGAATTCGAGACGAGGGAACACAAAAAATATAGATGCACAGAAAAACTTCCTCTGAATCGCGGGAAGCCCAAAAACAGAACCGCCATATGGGCATTTGGTCAGGAATGGTGACGATTTGGGCGACTTCGCGCGCGCGCGTCCCGCGGCGCGACCCAAATTTTTCTCCGATCCATCGAAATTTTCGTTTGGGCGACCCCGCAATTGGGAAGTTCGCGTGGAAGTGTTTGGGTTAAGGTGGACGGACTCCCCTAAATCCGCCACCCGTTCCCCACACATGAAAACAGTCACATAATTATGATTTTCCCGAATCTACACAGCATGTTCAGTCACAACTTACGGAAAAAACGCGAACGACAGAGCGTCGACTGAAATTGACTTCGGGAGCGTACGGTAGTATTAACACACAAGAGAAAGTCACGCCGCGGGCGAGAAGAAGGTCTGGATGTTCGGCTCGCGCTTGCGTCGTTCGGCGGAGCCGGAGTGGGACCGGGACCCGGACCCGGAGGGCCCCGAGCCGTCTCGCGCCGCCTTTCTCCGCGCCGCCGCCGCCGCGCGCCGCCGCGCCGCAAACGCCGCTAACACGCCGACGTTCCAGGACGGATCAACAACGCGACGCATCACTCGGGGCCCATCGTCACTCGCATCGTCACCTCTCGATCGCTCGCCATCCAACGTCTTCGACGCCGCGAACGCGGGGCGTCCGACACCGGGATTCGCGGAGACGTCGTCGACGTCGTCGTCGACGGCGTCCGCGTCTCGGGACGAAAATCGACGTAATAAACGTCGTCCGCTCGGCGCGTTTTTGTTTTTCTCGACGGCGATCGGCATCGACGCGCGCGGATCGGATTTCGCGTCCAAGAACAGGTCCCAACGCTCGTCCATCGCGTCTTCGTCCGACTCGAACGGCGCGTCCACGTGCACGGGGGGTGGAGAAGTGCGCGGAGGAACGGGTTGGTCGTCGGGAGCGTTCGCGTCGGTCTCGACGGAGGAAAAAGTCCGCGTCGCGAATGACCGAGGAGAACGGAAACCGCCGGAGTCCTCGTCCGCGACGGCGAACGCGCGGGATTTTCCCGAAACGTCTCCGCCGAAGAACGCGCGCTCCTCCCCCGGCGCCGGGCCGAGGGTGTTCGCCTTGGGCGCGAAAGGACACGCCCACTTGGGAAGCGGGCGCGGGCGGCCGCCGCCGTCGGCGTCCCACGAGCGGACGCACACCGCGCGGTGCGCGAACGCGGCGGCCACCTCGGCGCGCGACATGCCGCGGCAGATGGACGCGACGGAGGAGCCGAGGAACACGGAAACCGTCGGCAGGAACTCGAGGCGTCGCGCGGGGACCATGGCGGGCGCGACCGCCGTGCGCGCGTCCAGGAACACCTCGTTGGTCTGGAAATACGTGCCGTGCAGGGGGAACTTGGCGTACATCGCCGCGCGGCAGGGCACGAGAACGGACAGAGGCGTCACCTCGCACCCCGCGTTGGCGCCGGCGCGCGCCGCCGCCGCCGCCGCCGAGGGGAGCAGGCACCGCACGGCGAGGTAGCAGTCCGCGTCGACGTCCGGCGCCCGCCGCCGGAGCGCCTCGGGGATCATATCCGCGGGGAGGCTCCACGCGATCAGCTCGTGGCGCACGCGCGTCGTGGACATAGCCGCGGGACGCGTGCGCAGTTGCAGGGGGGACGCCGCGTGCGACGCCGCGGCTTCCGCGGCGGCGCGCGCGAAGCCCTTGTCGGGACGCGAAGCGTCCCGCGCGTCCCGCGCGCCGCCCGCGTCCTCGATATCCCCGACTTCCGGCCCGTGCGCGTCCGTCGTCTTCGCCGCGGAGCCGGCTCCGCGTTCGTTTTCGTTTTCGCCGAAACACTCGCGGGGACCGACGACCACCTCGCCGTCCGCGTCGACGCGCACCACCTCGTCGCGCACGGCAAACGCCGAGTGCACGTCGTCCTCCGGAAGCGCCGGCGCCATCGCGTTGCGCGCCGCCGTGATGAGCTCAAAGGCGCGCGCGGCGCGCGCGTCCGCGCACTTGTCCGGATGCACGGCGCGCGACAGACGCGCGTGCGCGAGCCGAGCCTCCGCCCAGCCCGCGCCCGGGTCCAGAAGCAGGACCGCGGGCGCGCCCACGGGGGGACGCCCGCCGCTCTCCCACGCGGCGCCGGCGACGAGAACCGACTCGAGGTCGCTCGCGGGGACGCCTTTGGGCGTTTCCGTAGTCAAATGCTCGTCGTCGGCGCCGGCGGCGTTTCGCGTCAAATGCTCGTCCGTCGCCCGCGCCCGCGCCGGCGCCTCGGCTTCCGCGGTCTCCACCGGCACCGCCGCGGCGCGCGCGGGCGCGGGCTCTGGGCCGTTCCGGTCGTTCTCCTTCTGCTGGCGCTTCCCGCCCGAGCTCGCGTACTCGCACATGTCGCGCAGCGGGCACGCCGCGCAGTTGGGCGTCCTCTTCTCGCAGAACACCTTCCCGAGCGTGATCATGTGGTAGTGCAGCTCGAAGAGCGTCTGCAGCCCGAAGCTGTTCAGGCGCTCGCGCAGGAACGTGTACACCGCGGGCTCGGGCGCGTACTGGGAAAGCTCCTCCAGCGCCTCCTCCGTCTCCAGGGGGACCCAGCCCAGGCGCGCCATGATGCGCCCGACGTTCACGTCCACGGGGAAGTCCGCGCGGTACAGCGCCAACAGCAAAATGCACGACACCGTCTTCACGCCGTAGCCCTCCATGGACAGCAGGTACCCGCGCGCGACGTCAGTGGGGCAGTCGCGCAGGAACTCCAGCGAGAGCTCGCCGTTCCGCTCAGCCTCGACGCGCCGCAAGACGCGCTGGATGCGCTGCGCGAGCATGTAGTGCATGCCGCGGCACTGAATGCACTCCACCACCTCCTCCAGCGGCGCGCGCATCACCGCGCGCCAGTTGATCAGGTCGCGCGTTTCCGCCGGCCGCGGCGACGGGTCGGGAACGAGCAGCGCCTTCGCCGCGAGCGCCAAACGCTCTTCCCGGACGATCTGGTCCTTGGTCTTCTTCCGGTACGGGACCCAGCCGCTTCTCGGCGCGGGAGGAGACGTAGGAGGCGTAGAGGGGATCGGTGGCGGAATCGCCGCGGGCGAAACGATGACGCGCGGCGGCGCCGCCGCCGCGGGCGTGCTCGGCGGCGGCGCCGCCGTGAGCGGCCGCGCGACTCCACCCGCGGCGAGGAACGCCGACGCGCCGCTCGCCGCCGAGACCAGCTCCGGCGGGATGGGCGATTTCGGCATCGGCGACTGGAATCCCTCCTCGGTTTCGTCCTCCACGTTCACGGGCGGCGCGAGGCTTCGTTCCGCGTCCCCGGGACACGAACCCGCCGCCGCGGACGACGCCGCCGCGGCTTCCGCCGTCTCAACCGCGCCGGCGACGAGCGCGGCGACGGTGTCGTTGACCACGGAAAGAGTCTCAGCCGACGGCGTTGAGGAAACCGACGTCGCGGCGCGCATCTGGTCGTCGTTTCCCTCAAAGAACGCCTCCGGCGGCGCCGTTGCCCGCGGTGCCGCCGTCGCGCCCTCGCCCGGGAACTTCGCGGCGAGGTTCATGATGGCCGAGCTCGACAACACGTCCGACACGTTTTGCGTCAGCATCGCGCCGAGCACCGAGTCCAAGACGCTCCCCCCCCAGGCGTTCCTGTGCAGACGCCTGTCCCCCAGCGCCGTGCGCGCGCGCGCCAGGAACATGCCCGTCTTCCTCGCCCACTCCAGCCGCTCATCCCGGCCGAAGACGATCATGTCCAGGTCCTTCCCGCGCCACACGCGGGGCAACTTGCGAGGCTTCTTCGGGGGAGGCCCGATGTCGCCGGCGCCGCCCAGGGGCCAGTGCGGGTGCGTCCAGGCCGGGACGCGCCAGAACGGCGCGCCGCCGAGGACGGGCACGTCCGCCAGGAACGTAGGCTCGGGAGCCTCGAGCGTGCGTTTGCGCGCCTCGGCGCGCTCCTGCGAGGAAGGCAACGCGCGCCACGCCTCGAAATTCGCCCGCGCGGCTTGTTTGAACCGGACGCGGACCCGGTCGCCGCGGACGCGCGCGCGGCGCGCGCCGAAGCGGCCCCACCCCGGTATCGGCGACGCATCGTCGGGTCGGCCATCCCCGGCGCCATCATCCGCAGAAGTGGCCTGTGCGTTCCTCTCCAGGCTTCTCTGCATGTCCCCCAGAGTCATGTCGTCGTCCTCCTCCTCGAGCGCGTCTCGCGGCTCGAGCGTCTCCGAAGCGTACAGCGCGCCTTCCTCGGCGTCTGCGGGCGCCGGCACGAACGCGAACCCCGGAGGCACCGGGGTCTGCGCGACGATCGTCGGCGTCAAGAGCACGCGCGTGTGGTTTTCTTCGACGGGCTCGGGACTCGCCGTGCGCAGTCTGCACAAATCGCGGGGCGCGACGTCCAGCCGCCGGAACCGCGCGATGACCTCGGCGACGTCGGCGGAGGTGACGGGACTCGCGTTCGCGTTCGACGCGGTTCCGGCGACGTGCACTCGGTGGCTCACCGCGAACGCGCCGTGCCGCCGCATCGCCTCGATGAGGCCCGCGGGAACGGTGCGCTTGCGAGGCGGAGGCGCGTTCGCCCAGAGCGACTGGAGCGTCGCGAACCCGCCGGGGCCGTACGGTCGCTTCCCCTTCTTCGCGCGCGCCGCGGCGACGGCGTCCGCGACGCCGCGCCGTCCGGCGGCGGGCGCGCCGCCTCTCGCGTACGCGTTTCGGCGCCTCGCGGCCGCGCGAGGCGCGGGGTACGCGATCGTGAGCATGACGTACGCGTCCTCTTCGTCTCCGATGACGTGCAGAATCGCGGCGACGCTCGGAGGAGGAGGATCCTCCTCGTCCTCGAACGCGTGAAGCGCTGCCATGCGCCGCTCGTTGAGCACTCGCGCCCGCTTACGGATGCGATACTCGCGATCCAAGTGTCGCTTCCGCTCGCGTTTCTCCTCCGCGCGGTTGGTCAAGGCGACGCGCTCGTCGATGTCGTCGCTCGGCAACTCCTGGGGCGCGTCGCACCGCGCGAATCGCGCGTCGCGCGAGTCGGCGCAACGCCACCCCGCGTCGGGTTGCTGGTCGACGCGCGCCGCCACGACGGCAGGCACGCGTCGCCATTTCCCGCACCCCGGAGCCTCGCAACACACCCAGGCGTCCCGCACCGCTTCCGGGGCCAGGGGTTCCCAGACCGACTCGGAGTGGCACGCCCACGCTTCTTCTTCGGACAACTTCATGTGCGGCGGAATCGCCGGGCCGATCGAGGCCGCCTCGGCAGCCTCGAGGAAGTCGGCGAAGTCGGCGAAGTCGGCGAAGTCGGCGCCGGCGAAGTCGGCGCCGGCGCGGTACCGAGCCGGCGGCGCCGCGCCTCGCGTCGGCGGGACCCTCGTCGGCTTCGGCGCCGGATCGGGAGGCGCGGCGAGAAGCTCGGCGGGTTTCGGTTTCGGTTTCGACGCCTTCGGTTGTTCGAGCTCGAACTCCCCGGGAGGGTCGAACGCCGCGAGCTGGTACCGTACCGTCCGGCCGTTGCGTTGCAGCTTTCGCAGAAGGCCGACCGCCGCGCCCCGATCGAGCGCCGCGAGGACGCCGACCTTCTTCGCCTTGCGGTCGGCCAGCGCGTGTCCTTTTCCCGCGGCGTACAGCGCCTCCAGGATGTCGCCGGACCGCAAGCCGCGCGCTCCCGCGTCGCGCAGCGCGGGAACCGCGACGCTCAGGATGATATCGATCTTCGACCCGGCGTAGATTCCGGCGTGCAGCGCGGACGGGGCGGTCGCCGCCTCGGGCGGAATCGCCGGAGGCGCCGGGACGGAGTCCGCGACGGCCGTCGGCGACGGTTCCGCCGAGGCCTTCTCCGACGCGCTCTTCGCGTTTTGCTCCGTTCGTGTCGGTGCCGCCGGTGACTTTGGGGACTTTGCTTCCGTCTCGGACGGTGTCGCGGGTGTCGCGGTCGCCCTCGGGCTCGCCTTCGTGGACGCGTCGCCGACTCTGGGTCTTTTACCCTTCGCGGCGGCGGCGGCGGCGGCGGACGAAACCCCCGGTTTCGTCTTGGCGGACTTCGCGTCGTCGACCGTGCCTCTCTTCGTCGCCTCGAGACCGGTCGACCTCTTCTTCCCCGAAGGCCTCTTCGGTTTCGTCTCCGGCTGGAAAAAAACCTTCGGCGGTTCCCTCGCCGCCGCGGCGAGCGCGGCGCGCGCGACGTCGCTCGGCGGCGCGTCCCAGCGCACGCGCTCGCGGAAAAGCTCGAGCCACTCGGCGTCCCCGTCCTCGTACCGCACGCGGTGCTTCATCGTGAACCGGTCGAACGCCACCACTTTGCCTTTGAAAAACCTGTTCTCCAGGGGCCAAAACACCCTGAGCCCGGTCCCGGTCAAGGCTTTCAGAGCCTCGAGCGAGACGCGTTTCGGCGTTTTTTCCGTCAGAAAAGCCGTCTTTTTCGCGCGCGCGGAGGCATCGCGGTTTTCCCGACACCTCTCGGAGCTTTTGTTCTTCAACGCGACGCCCGTGGGCGTGGTCGGATACGCGCGCTTCGCGTCCGCCTCGGCGGCGGCGCGCTTGGCCGCCGCGTCCGCTCGGGTCGCGCGGGGTTGCAGGGTGGCGCGCGTGCGCGCCACGATCGGGGTGCGTTTCGGAGGTCGCATGGTTGTCCGCCGATGGAGCGAAAACGGAGCGTCCGAGAGAAAGTAACAACGAAACGACAACCGATCGCAATCGAAAAGGTCGGTCGTCCCGTTAGCCGGTTCGGGACGTGCGCCGCGCACGCACGAGCGGGGTTCGATGTACCAGCGGCCAGGGGCGAAGTGCGATCGCCGCGCGAGCAGGGTCGCCGCGCGGGGTCCTCTGCCCGAACCCGCTTCCGCACGCCGATCGGGGCTCGCCGAGAAAACTCGTACGCACGCCAAAAAGCGACGAGAAATCCGACGTGGCGCGGAAAGTGGATCGCTTTTCCGAAAGATGTCCCGCGCGTCTCCTCGAGCGCGCTCCTCCCGCGGGCGTCTACGCGTGATGCCGCCCGCCCCGAAGCGCTCATACGTACACTACGCATCACTAAAAGGTTTAGCTACGTGACTATGTGCCTACGCGGGAACGGAAACGACGCATATCCGCGGGTCATCGCGCGTCGTCGCCCACGCGCGCGTCCTCCTCGTCGCCTTCGCCGCGCGCGGAGGAGACGCCTCTCCGCGCGCGCGCCTTACCCTCCGGCTTCTCCGCCGCCTGGAAGATGAGCGTCTGCGCACCCTCCGCGACGTCGTCGTCCGCGGGCTCTTCTCTTTTTTGATTGTCGGCCCCTTCGTTCGTTCCTCTCTCGAACGCGTCGGTTTCGAGCGCGAACGCCTCGCCCAGCGTCCGGAAGTGCTCGTAGCCGGGGAAGTCGGCGGGCGCAAACGCCAGAGACGCGCGGTGCACGTACCCGGCGCGCGCCGCGACGCCGGCGACGTTCCAACGCGCGCGGTGCTCACAGGCGCGCATCGCGACGTGCACTTCGCCCTCTTTCGACAGAAGGGGCTTCGCGGCCCTGAAAAACGCGTCCAGCAGGTCCTGGTTCGCCTGAACGGCGAGACGCCCGACGACGCCCACGCCGGCGTCTGGGAAGTTCCACACCACGCGGTCGAACCCCTTGAAGAACCCGCCGGGACCGGCGCCCGAGGGCGCGCCTGGCTCGGCGCCGCCGCCGCCGCGCTCGTTCGCCGCGCGAGCCTCAGGGTCGTTCCCCGCCGCCCACCACGCCTTGGCGGCTTTCCTGAGCGCGTCGCCGTCCTCGACGTCCACGCCGAAGCGCACCGCCGCGCCGGAGGCCTCCAGGGACTGCTCGATGTCGCGCAGGTCGGGGTACGCCGCGCGCGCGACGCCCGGTCGATCGAGCGAGGTGGCCAGGACGTTCGCGCCCTCGCCGTCGAACAGGGTGGTGAGCGCGAGCGCGAAGGACAGGTTACCCTCTCCCACGAGCAAAACGCGCTGGCCGCTGTGGTAGCCGTGAGGCAAGCCGGTCTGCGTCGCAGCGCCCTCGAACGCCTCGCGGCGAGCCTTTCGCTCCTTGCGTTTCTTCCATTGCGACTTCTCACCGCCGTGCGTCCCGGCATCCCCGCGCTGGATGGCCGCGCGCTGCCTGCGCTTCAGCGCCTCGGAGATGGGCGTCCCGGCAACGCGATGCAGGGTTGTCAGAATGCGCGCCACGCGGCCCTTCTTAGCCATCGCGAAAGAGGGTGCGGCCCGGTGTGAGCCGCCGCCGCCGACGATCGACTCCTCTCGGAAATCCCGAAGAGCGGACGAGCAGAGAAATGATCCAGGCTGTGGTGCCGACCACGATGTCAACAAAACGCGTCGCGCGCTGTTGTCACGCGGCATCCGCCTCGATGTCGCGCCGTTTGGTCGAGGTCGCGTGGGGCGAGTCGAAGCCCCGCGTGGTTCCCTTGCTCCTGAGCCTCGTCTACGCCCTCGTGATGCGCCTGAACGTCGACGCGTGGCGCGAGCAGGATCAGTTTTTCGTGGAACGAGATCCGCAACTGGCGTACCCCGCGCATCCATCGACGGTGAGCAACACGCACCTCGTGCTGACCGGCTGCGTGCTCCCTTTCGTGCTCATCTTCGGGCTCGCCGCGTGGGCGCACACGCGCGTGGGGGCTGACGCGGCGGTGGTGTGGTGGACGCACCAGAGCTTCGCCCTGGCGAACGCGCTGCTCGTCGCGGTGGGGACGTTTAACGCCGGGAAAGCCTACGTGGGGCGCCTGCGTCCCAACTTTTTCGCCGCCTGCGACTACAAGGGCTACGCCGCGGCGCTGGCCGAGTTCCAGGAGGTGGGCGCGAGCAGCCCTCTGTACGCGGCGTACCTCGCGGCCACGGAGCCGGGCGCCGTCGGCGACCGCGCGGAGTGCCGCGCCGCCGTCTCCGAGACGGACGAGGCGTCGCTCTCGTTCCCGTCGGGACACGCCGCCATCGCGTTCGCGGGGATGACCCGCGCCGCCGCCGCCGTCGTCGGCGCGGGGTGGCTCGCGGGGCGTCAAGCTCTCGTTTCGTCAAGCTCTTCCGCTTCGGTTCCCACGACTTCGGAGGCGGAAGAAACGGAAACGCCGCGCGGTGATGCGGACGAGCAGACGGAAGAGACGCGGAACGCGGAGAGACGCGGGTACCTGCACTCCGCCGCGGCGTTGCCCGCGGCGTACGCGTGCTACGTCGCGGCGTCCCGGATCGTGGACTACAAGCACAGGCCCGCGGACGTCGTGGCGGGCGCGCTGGTGGGCCTCGCGGCCGCCGCGGCGTGCGACGGCGGCGTCTCCTTCGGCGCGTCGCCTTCCTCGGGGGTTAAACGCGGGCGCGTTCGCGGGTCGGCGCGCGACGAGTCGCAGCTCCGCCAACTCGTCGAATCGCGCATCTAGAAGGTGTATTACATATAGGTATAGCAAGTCATGACACAATATAGTTACGAACGTGTTCTATCGATACTACGAGATGGTCGGGGAGCGTCACTCGACGGCGGCGTTGAGCCACTCGGCGATGAGCGGCACGAGACGCGCGTTGACGGCGTCGCTGTCCCTCGCGATTTGGTACTTGTCGAAATCGAGCACCGGGACCCCGACGGCGCGCGCCACGGGCAACAGCGGCGACAGAACCTCCACCATCGCGTCGTTCGTGCGCGAGGACAAGAAACTGATGTGGGTTGGCAGACCAGTCGTCTCTCCGCCGTCCCCGCCGGGAGGCTCGTACGTCACGAACGCGTTCAAAGCGCCGTTTCTTTTTAGAGTCTCCGAAAACGCGCTCTGTTCGTCGGCGGAGCTCCGCGCGGCGCGTATCTCCCCGACGCGCGCCGCGAAGGCGCCTATGTCGTACTTGGGCACGCGCGAGGGCATTTTCTCGACGCTCGCGGCGATGCCCTCGTACGCCCCGAACGCGCCCGACTCGCGCGGGTACAGGCTGATCACGCCGTCGCCGGCGCTGGCCACCACCAGCAGCGGGTCGCGCAGCAGCGCCTCTCGCGCCTCGAGCGCCTCGGGCGGTCGGAACCCGGCGATGGCCACGCGCGCGGCGAACGGCCCACGCGCGCTCGTCGCCGTGGATGCGCCCGCGGACTGCCCCGCGATCACCACCCTCGGGACTCTCACACTCCCGGTCTCGCTCGTGGACGAGTCAATCGACTGGGAAGGCGCCGGGGAGAAGAACCCTGGCGCGAACGCGCGCAGCGCCGCGTCCACCACCTCGTCGCGCGTCGCCGAGGGGTTCTTCGGCGGCGGCGCGCCCGGCCTGGCGTACGCGGGCGTCGTGGACGGCGACGCGAGCGACTCCGCGAACTCGGGCGCGATTACTAAAAAGCCCTCGTTCGCGAGCGCCTCCGCCAAATCAACCAGGTCGAAGCGGCTGCCCAAGTACCCGTGGCACAGCACGGCGACTTTGTCAAACGAATTCGTCAAACGACCCGTCTCGCCGTTTACCGCGACGCGCACGCCGGGCGCCGCGAGCAGGGGCGTGCTCCTGTCCAGCCACCGCGGCGTGGACTCGGGCGTGTTGAGTAAAACGCGCGCGATCTTCGCGACGGAGATGGCGTGCGGGTAATACAGCACACCGGGAGACGACATCTCGTCGCGGCGGAGTGGATCCGGCGCGCCCGACGCGGAGTCCGGGAACCACGTCGCCACCGGGACGCTCTGGCCCGAGCCCGGGATGGCGACGCGCGCGTCCTCGAACACCACGCGGTGTATCGCCGCGCCGCTCCGCGCGAACGCGGGCGACGAGGCGGGCGACGGAGGCGGCGACGCGCCCGCGGAGGCGCCCAGCGCCGCCGCGCCGGTCGCAAGGCTCGAGGCGCCGCTCAGCGCCAACGCGGCGCGACGTGGCAATGTGTTGGCGACGGTGCCGCGCGCATCGGATGACGCGCGCGCGGGACGCGCGCGCCGCGGGGAGGGACAGGCGCGCCCGGCGCGGCGCACCGCCGCGACCGGCGCGACGCGCGCGCGGGTGGGCGTCGCCGACATCGCGGGGCGCGTGCAGGTCTGGGCGGGGTGGACGAGGAGGACCAAGGCGAGTGCCGCTGCCAGCTGGCAACTGTGTGCCGACTGCCAGCACGTTGATGACTTCGGAGAACGGTGAGGGTTGTGTCTGTAGCAAAAAGCTCTGAAACTTCTCCGCCGCCCTCTCGCTCCGCCTGCGGCTTCGCGACGCGGAGCCTTCCCGGGGATGCGTTCACGCACCGGGTGAGGCTTACGCGCGCTTGGTGCGGACCCTGGTGGACTTCCTGGTGCCCTTCGAGCCCTTGTCTTTCTCGAAGATGCCCGGCTCCATCTTGTTCACGACGAGGCCCGCCGCGACGACGACGGCCAAGGCGGTGACGAGCGCGTACGTGGGGTCGGCGAGGGCGAACTTGTTGATCCCCGAGGAGGCGGCGTGCTGGGTGACGTCGTAAATCAGCCCGATGAGGGTCACCAGCGTGACGATGCCGATCTTGAAGCGCTCCTCGGCGCCCCACGAGCGGCTCATCAAGAGGAGCGCGCCGAACGCCATCTCGAACGTCCCGCTGCGGGTCCAGGGGTAGGCGGAACCCGCCTTCATCGCTTGGCCGTACACGGCGGGGACGACGTCCGCGGGGGCGAACATGAACGCGCCGCCGGCAACCGTGAACAGGGTGCCGATGAAAGTCAGGGTGTGTTTGAGGAGACCCATGGTGCGTGCGTGGGGGTGCGCGACGAGGTTTGCGATCGGCGAACCCTCGTCGCGGGAATAAACGGTTAGCAAAAAAAAGTGCACATGCGACCGACCGTCTGGGTTTTCTCTTTTCTGATCAGTTGAGACTGCGAGCCATACGATTGCGCGAAACCCGTCGGCGGTGGCGCCGGGGCAGATCGACGAACTACAGACGGTGCCTCTTCGCTTTCGCATCGTTCGTTGGCGGTCGCTTGAGGTTTCCACGCGACGCGACGAGGCCGCCACACGACCCCGCACGCGCACGATGGCGGCTTCGAAGACGGAACTCAGGTCCAGGGCCAAGGGCAAGGCCGACGCCAAGGCGAAGGATGCCGACGCCGAGGATACGAAAAAGGACGCCGTGGCGGGCAAGACGGACGCGCAGGGCAACCTCATGGACGCCGCGTACTACTTCAAGCAGTATTTCGGGTTGGCGCTGTCCATCGTGGCGTTCGGCATGGTGTGCTTCGCGGGCTACGCCCCGAAATACGGCCTGAGCGTCAACCTTTTCCTGTACTCGAGTGAGTCCCGTGTCCCGCGCGTTTCCGTGTCCCGCTCGAACCGTCCACAGCGCGTCTCAGCGTGGCTCTATGCGCGCGCGTCTCCGCGCGGTTTCGCCCCGAGAATGCTCGAGTTGCCGACTCCAACGCGAGATTCTGACCCTCTTCGTTGTCGCGTTTCCGGCCTTCCTTCTCTTCGCAGGCGTCGTGCTCGGGTGCGTCGGGCTGATTTTCCACGAGACCCGCCCGTTCAAGAACCAGTCCACGTTCGCGATGGACAGGGAGACGGTCGAGTTCGCGCGCGCGCAGGAGGCGGAGGCGAAGATTCAAGCCGACCGGGCGGCGAAGAAAAAGGCGTAGAGTCAGATTGTATTGCAGGTTTTTCGCAGCGTCCTTTCGCCACAACCGACGCCGCGCCCCAGAGGCGAGACGTGCGACGATGTTCGGCGTCGGGGTTTTCTTGGCGAGCGGGAGCCATCGCGCGGCGAACCGATGCGCGTCCCAGGCGTGGGGTCGATGGCGCTGGGTGGCCTCGTCGGGCGGACCCGGCGGTTGGGGCGCGACGTCGTCAAATCCGTCGGCGGCGTCGGCGGTCGGGATCGCCGGCGCCCCGACGCGCGTGTTCGCCACGAACGCGCGCACGTCCGAAACCACCGCCGCGCGTCGCGACGCCATCGCCGGCGCCGGTGTGCTCGGCGCCTCCCCGCCCCCGCGACCGACCGTCGGGGCGGTCGAGCACGACACCGCGCTCCGCGCGCGCGAATCGCGCGCGTTGCCTCGTGAACTCCTGACGGACACGCACGGGCGACACCACTCGTACCTGCGCATAAGCCTCACGGAGAAGTGCAACCTGCGGTGTCTGTACTGCATGCCCGAGGACGGCATCGACCTGACCGCGAACGACCAGCTCATGACCACGGACGAGGTGGTGCGCGTCGCGAAGCTGTTCGTCGCCGCGGGGGTGAACAAGATCCGGCTCACCGGTGGCGAGCCGACGGTGCGGCGCGACCTGGAGGACATTGTGCGCCGCCTCGCCGCGCTCGAGGGTCTGAACACCATCGCGGTCACCACGAACGGGCTCACGCTGCACCGACGGCTCGAGGCGTTGCGCGAGGCTGGCTTGACGCACGTCAACATCTCCCTGGACACCCTCGTGCCGGCGAAGTTCGAGCTCCTCACGCGGCGCAAGGGTCACGACCGCGTGATGCGTTCGATTCGCGCCGCCGTCGAGCTCGGGTACGACCCGGTGAAGGTGAACGTGGTGCTGATGCGCGGCGTGAACGACGACGAGATTCTGGATTTCGTCGCTCTGACGCGCGACGCGCCCGTGAACGTGCGGTTCATCGAGTACATGCCCTTCGACGGGAACAAGTGGGAGACAAACAAAGTCGTGTCGTACGCCGAGGCGCGCGCGACGATTGAGCGCGCGCACCCGTCGCTCCGACGCGCGACTCTGCCGGGCGAAGACGCGCGGAGCGAGGTGGGCAAGAACTTCGCCATCGACGGCCACGAAGGCGCGGTATCGTTCGTGACGTCCATGACGCACAACTTCTGCGGCGGGTGCAACCGCCTGCGCGTCATGGCAGACGGGAACCTCAAGGTGTGTCTGTTCGGGGAGGCGGAGACGTCGCTGCGCGACGCGATGCGCGCGGGGAGCGACGACGCGTCGCTGATGCGCACGGTGAGCGCCGCGGTCAAGCGCAAGGCGCCAGCGCACGCGGGAATGCACGACCTGAAGCACGTGAAGAACAGGTCCATGATCAAAATAGGCGGCTGATGCGGGCGCGCGACAAAAAGGCGCGCGACGGCGTCGCGACGGGTGAGAAAAAGAGTCTTGAAGGACACGGTTGAAATCGATCGAACAAACTCCGAGCCGCGCGCGCCCTTTTCGCGTCGGTCGTCACCGACGCGAACGACCGACGCGGTGTCGGATTTCGCGGGAAAAAAAGATGACGCGCGATCCATCGCTTCGCCAGTCCGCGAAAAGTCGATTTCGAAAAGGCACCTGTCGTTCGTCGCTTCGCGTTTGGATCGAGTCGACCGACTGCCGGTCGAGGTCACCGGTGACCGGGCGGCGTTTCCCGGTGAACGACGCGGGACGCGTCGGTCGAACGCGTCGATCGAACGCTGTCGGTCTCGAAACGTCCGAGTTCTCGGCGTGCGCGCCCGACGCCCGCGATTGCGTCCACGACGCGCGCGTTCCCTCGCGCTCAGGACGCACACCAATTCGCACCTGGTATCAGCCGCACCATGGCCACCCTCTCCGCCGTCGCTGTCGCCCCCGCGGCGCACGCCGCGCGCGTGCGCGCCTCCTTCCGCCGCGCCTCCTCGGCTCGCACGTCCGCCTTCGCGGGCGCGTTCGCCAAGCCCGCGTCGACCGTCGTCGCGTCCAACGCGCGCAGAGGTCTGCGGGTGGTGGCGAACGCCGCCCCCACCGGCGACGCGCTCCCCCCCCCCGCGGTGTTCAACACCGTGTGCGCCACGGCGGAGAAGAAGGCCGCGCAGGATCCCACCACCACGCTGGTTCTCGGGTTCTCCGCGGGCGCGCTCATCGGCATCGGCGCTTTGCTGATGAGCTGCATCGGAGCGGCGTCGCCGGCGCTCGCCGCCGCCAACCCCGGTTTGTGCAACTTCCTGAAAGGCGCGGTCGGCCTGCCCGCCGGCCTGACCCTGGTCATCCTGACCGGCGCTGAGCTCTTCACCGGGAACGTGATGACCATGCTCAGCGGCGTGTTGACCAAGCGCGTCAAGACGGAGGCGCTGATTCGAAACTGGGTCCTGTCGTACACCGGGAACTTCATCGGCAGCGTCGTCATGGCGTACCTCGCCTTCGGCGCCGCGACCGCGGCGGCGCCCGCGGCGAAGGCTGCCGTCATCGGGATCGCGACGACGAAAGCTTCCCTGCCGGTACGTCGATACACGATCCCCCTTTCCCGATGGCGTCTCACCCGCGCGTTCGCGCGCCGAACCTCGTACGCGTCTCTCGGCGTTCCTCGCGACCGCGCGCGCCTCGACGTTTTCACCCTCTGACTTTTTCGCCCTCCCCATCTCTCCCCCGACCAGTTCGCCGTCGCGTTCTTCAAGGGCGTCCTGTGCAACTGGCTCGTGTGCCTCGCGGTCTGGGGCACCATGGCGTCCACCTCCGTCGCCGGCAAGATCCTCGCCATCTTCTGGCCCATCAGCACGTTCGTGGCGCTCGGGTTCGAGCACTCCATCGCGAACATGTTTTTGATTCCGCA
>ENA-OUOG01000773-OUOG01000773.1-marine-metagenome-genome-assembly--contig:-NODE-773-length-40546-cov-5.894191_pt1 | contig 40546 bp, 34 predicted proteins | sample MGYA00248635_ERZ508505 | MGnify/ENA primary metagenome ERZ508505 (study PRJEB26176, sample SAMN06267871) | marine metagenome | isolation source: Saanich Inlet, British Columbia, Canada | place: Pacific... | reverse complement strand
GTGTCTTTGCCATGGTCATCCTGGTTTGATGTTCCAAAACAAGACCCTCACTTCGTATCCTATTTACGATGTGCGCAATAACCCGTTAATCCGGTTCCAGAATTGGAGTGCACAGGAGCGAAAATTGGTGCATATTCGTGCAAAATCCTCGAAAATCGGCTTGGCTAAATCGTTACCCCCAGTGCAACGTTACCCCCTTAAGTAATTGGTGGTAAGTGTTTTGCAATGGTTTGGCTCTAATCTTGGTCTCTCCGCTCCGCTGAACACTTCAACATTAGTCAATTTTTCACGCACCTGACAGCTCTCAGTTGGGAGACTTCATCATTGTGTGAGTCAATGTGAATGTGATTTCCCTCACTGATGTGCACTGTATGAATGCCGCCAATGTCATCCATTAGCCAGTAAGTGGATATTTCTCCCTCTGCGACATAACCAAAATTTACATCGAAAATCCCATTTGGAACTCCCCCAAAGCCCCAATAATCACCTGTTTCCTCGCACCAAAAGCCGTTTTTTTTATAACCATTATCAAACGAAGAGTAATAATCTATTTCATAGGCTGAGCTCTCGAACTCGGACAGCATCCAAGGGTGCCAACCTTCCGGACAGAGTTTATTTGTTGGAAATACAAGTTGAACGCCATACAAATACCCTTCAGAGGGGTGGGTGGTGTTCCTGAAACATCCTGAGGATGTGAAATCACCAATGCCTGTGACAGCCGCGATGTCCTCGCCGTTCAAGGTTCTAGTAGTCCTTAAATCCTGCGCGAAATAACAATCGCCGGCTATTTGTATCACGTCGTAGGTGATTCCTTGCCAATCCACAGGTACACAGTCATCATCTTGATAGACACATCCCTCATATGGAACACTGTTCCAATTGATTGCAGATTCTGAGTGACACATATCTCCACTGTTTAGTACATAACCATCCGGTACGGCCTCGGGGCATCCCCATGTTTTCAGTCTTTCACTTCCGATCCCGTCACCATCTTTATCATAATAGCAGACAACTGGATTAACGCACTCATTGGGGTCGACGCGAAAAGTGCTGCATCCGATGACAACTAATGACATCATCAAGCATATTAACCAAAGTTGGGGACTGCCTTGATTTTTCATTAAAAAAAACATTTCATTTTTAACCCCAATAAGGTCGGGACAATTGGGGCATAAGCCGTTGCAAAATTCGCATCCAGTGGGCCTATGAGTCGTTGTTCTGAGCCGACAGGCGGTACATATACTACGTCATGGCTCCAAGTTACAGGACGGATGTCCCAAGAAGTAAAGGAATGCGTCAAATCAATTTGCACACCGAATTTTTGGCTGAACCCGAACTCAAACTCCATGCGGGTGGAAACAAACGGATCGGAAAAATCATTTTCCACTACCAATGGACCCATCCCCATAGAAAAACGACTCAACTCAGGCCTGTAATCGATCGAAATCAATTGTGGACCGATTCTCTCAGCTAGGATCTTTAATTTAACATCACGCCCTCCTCGCAAAGACTTGGCGAAACCAACATGAGCCTGCGACCGATTCTTGGGGGTTAAATATTCGTTTTCAAGAACACCACCTTTTTGCTGCAAGGAAGTAGATAGGGTGAAATTAGCGCCCATCCAAAGTCCCTTGTTCGAACGTATCAATATATCCGCATTGAATCCAGCTAAAACACCACGTTCGTGACTGACCAAAATTCCTGAATAGCCTGGCCAGTTCCAATAAATTGGAGGAGAATCAAAATGGTCATAAAGCACTCCCTGATGATCAACGTTCCATTGTTGATGAATCAATCCTATAGGCGCTGTAATTTCGAAATGAGACAACTGATTCTTTCCAAAGTCAAGTCTTAGCCCTGCCTGGGCGAATGTCGCTCGCTCATATTGCAGGTTGTCATACAAGAACATAATAACACCATCCCCCGACTGAGAATTCAAGGCATCGGCATTGAGCATCGACTTCCATTGGTGCTCAAAGGGAGAGGGTTCTCTCCAATCGTGCCCGACCGAGGCGAATCCGTGTATGTTTTTTTTTGTCAAAAAGTCCACGTTCAATAGAATTGCCGGTCGAAGGCCAAACTTTGATGTCGCGCTCACACGCCCACTCATGGTTACCTCCGCATGTCCAAAACGCCTGAGTAATTCACCTCCCAAGGAGGCTCGTTTATTGACTGCAGCTGATATAAATGGCGGCCCGTCCCATTCAGGGTACTGGCGACGCACACCAGAAAAAAACTCGATATCTGTTTCCCTGTAGCTTGAACAATAGCCCATCTGCCATCTGTCCCATCCAGCATTACGCTTTGTTTCACGCGTCAACACCAAACTAGAGTTAGGCAATCCCGAGGGCAACCTTATGTCAGCATGTTGCTGGGTAATACGCTGATACCAACGCGATTGGTTTGATTTAAGCAATATGGACCAGGCTCCATTTGACGTGTTGAATTCCACCTTTAACGCTGCGTGTATCGACTGTTCTATCTGTGCTGCTGCTTCAAATGGAACTGGCTCATCAACAGGAAGTAGTGTAATAATCAATTCATCATAGACTTGTGCTGGCGGAATCACCGAATCAATCAAATAAGCCAGTGGCCTGTGTGAGTCGTTGGAGTAGAGCTCTTGCTTTTCCTGATGATTGAAGTGCGTGTAAAGTGAGGCCGATTGGTTCAAGGCAATTCGGCCCGAGATACGCAAACTTTCCGAGACTTCACCACCTGCAGCTGCGTATAAGCTCAACACCTCGTAATCAGGTTGCCCCCATGGCACAAACTCCCCCCAGATTGGCTTTAACCGCTGGCTACCCGCCTGCCCAGACACCTGCCAAACAAAGGAGTTGTGCGCACCCGAGGACTCTAGTTGGGCACCGAAAAGGCTCGATGAATTGCTTGAAAAGATGAATTGTGTCGAATCCGAGGACACCCCAGTGTCATCCTTTACCTTCTTTGACCTGTTTTCGATTTGCACTTGCCCTGTGAGCAGGTATTGCCCATCAAGCACACTCCGCGTTGGGTGCCAATTGCGATTATTGATTGAAGTGTTGCTCAAGACCAAATTCATAACCTGCAGGGGAACGCTGCCCCATTCGTCCACAATTCCGGAATAGTTCGAGTTAAATCCAAGCGGCTCCACAGTTTGATAGCCGAACACACCAATAGATCGTTCTGGTAGGAGTTGTGCAAAAGGCTGATGCCAACGTAAGATCAGAACCATAAAGGCTATCATTCGATTCATAGAATTGTGATTTGGTGCTTACTGCCGTCTGAGCAAGTGACTATGTACATACCAGGTGACAACCCTTCTACAGGGTGACAAATTGAGCACGAAGACCAATGCGATGTGTAGTTACCGTACACATCGTAAATCCTACATTGCAGGTCCGTGAGTAAATCCGGATTGCAACTATTTGCGCAAATCTCAAAAGTTGCTGGATTCGGATGAATAACCGGTTTTTCACATTCGGGCGAGAATTCAGGCAGATCTTCAACCCGGACAATGTCAATGGTGCTTGGTGAGGTAAGCGCAACTTGACCAACGGTGGAGATTAGCGGACGGGCAATCGATTTTTGATTGTCCCTATCGAAGTAGAAGAACAGATGTTGTGAACCTGAAGCGTCCAAACAAGCTTCAGCATCCCATCCATTGGTAGAAATAGAGTCTATACTCCATTGCTGGTGAGTTACGGGGTCAAACACGAAAGAAGCAGGGCGCAGATTTTGTTGATAATTTGATGATAACTGCAAATTCTCGGAGATGAATAAAAAAAAACTATTCAACATTCCCGCTGTAATGGAATCGCTTAATGCACAAGCAAGTGAGTCAGTAACGCTTTGGCTCGTTAAATCCACCGCGTGAAAAAGTGAATATGTCTGATTAAAGACAATGCCTGAGCTAATAATCCCTTGAGCTGCAGCTGCGTTTCCATATATAATGGAGAAAACACTATCGTTGTTAGAGCTGAACCAGTCGAAATTCGCGATATCTGTTAGAATGTTGATTTGAGAATTTTGAAGCTCTGAACTGAACTCAGAATAATTCGTAAGCATCCCTTGGGTAGTCAGCAGTCCCTCATCTACCCCCATTGTACTATACCAATCAAACCCTGCCCCAGCCCGCCGCGCAGCCGTGGCCTTTGACTGAAGCAATTGTACGTTCAACTTTCCCATTTCGCTCCTTATCGCTGTTCCGAATCCGAGTTCACTGCAATACGCAGGCCTTGTGAGGCTTTGCTGGTTGATCGGCTCGTTATTAATGCCCGCAATGTCGGTGTAGTCCGTTGTGTAACAACTCTGGCAGTAGACGTCGGCGAATTCGGGGCTGGCGTCTACAGGGTCGACCCCGTTGTGAAGGTACGAGACGGCAAGGGGGTGGTTGTTGACATGAAGGGTGTCCCTGAGGTAGGCCAGGGTGCTGATTTGCCAATTTTCTAGGGCATTCACATAAGCTGTATGCTGGGGGATGGTATCCTGTTCATAGGGCCGAACGAGCGCCGTGCTGTCCGTTTGGAACTCGGTGCCCGAAATTTCGGAAAAGAGCTCGATGACGCCGATGTTGGGCGACCACCCGTAGCGAGCGAAGAAGTACCGGAGTTTTTTGCGGTACCATGTTTGGGCTGAATCGCTCGAGAAAAATTCAATGGGATGCTCCAGGAGCAACTCGTCGCGGTAACAATAGCTGTCCTTGGTGGTGTCACTCTCTCCATCCCCCCATGAGGCGCAGCTGTGGTTGAAGTAGTTGTAATTGAAGGGGGATTGCCCTTGGAGGTTCCATTGGATGACCACATCGGTTTCGCGGGCCTTGCCCAGCAACTCGTCCAGCTCCCAAGCCCGGTGCATCGAAGGGGAATAGTCACCGAGGGTTTGGTATTCGAGTTCAAACGACCACGGTTGCGCCATGATCCGGCACGACTTCACTCCCGCTTGTTGCAATTGATCAAGTTCATCGTGAAGGGCGAGGAAAAAGGCTTGGTGAATCGGGGTATGACCATATTCATTGACGGCCCACTCGGTCTCATTTCGTTTGCACCAATTCAGGGAATCGATGGCTGTGATGGCGTTGCAACCGGCATCGTAAGCAACCAGTACCGATTCGGTTTCATTTGGCTCCGCTAACGGCACTTTGCTTCTTCGTGCATTGGCTTGCAGGTTGGGGCCGCAGGGGAAGTGCAACTCTTCATTTCCAAACATGAGGTACTGCGGATGAGCAGAATCGACCTGCACATAGCCTTTTGAGGCACTGGCCACCACTTCGACCAAGATGGGCTCGGATTGGTGGAATCCATCCGCCCACGACATGGCTGTCAAGCGGTAAATCCCGGTGTCCGCAAAAGCCATGCGCCCTCGAAACTCACGAAGTTGATCGATGAATTGCAGTTCGTTGGGCAGGGGCGTCCAATTGAGTTTTCCGAGGCTGTCGTGCTCCATGTACGGGGAAGAAGCCTCGATGGTTCGTTGGAAATCGACGTAGTAAAATCCGTTGGTGCGCTTTCGATCCGCCCAGGCCCCTTCTTGCCACCGCTCACTGATGACCCACACGTCCACCTCCTCGGGGTCAAACGGATTGAGCGTGCACGTGTCGCAATACGAGTAGGCCGCAGGATCACCTGCCCCCCAAACGGAGGACCATTCGTGGATGTAACGGGCCATGAAGTGGTTGCGGAACAGGGTGTCGAGGGCTGCGGGAAAGGGAATGGACACCTCGACGAGGTCGTATTGGCCGAAGACCGCAGCGGAATCCAACACGCGCAACCCCAAATCGGCTGGACGGACTTCCAATTTCACCCGGGGCATCACGTGCGTCCCGTTGGCCCCTGGAGTCACGACGACCTCTTGCGTCGCTTGAACATACCTCGTTTGGTTGGATTCCGAGATGGAGCCGTCAACCAGCAACGTGCATGGCAATTCTGGGCCCGCTGCTCCTTCGTCAAAAGTAGTGACGTTGCAGGGCGCTTGCCCGCACGCTTGCCCGCGCCAGGCAACAGAAAACAGCACCCAGGCTGCAAGCCGCATCGAGGCGATCCTCTTGCAGTTTGCCAGTGTGCTCGGCGCGGCCATCATTCCGTCGTTGTTGGGGTGGCCAATTGTTGGGTCAGGTCGCTGATTTGTTCATTCAATTCGATGGCATACAGCGTCAGTTCCTCAATTTTCTGAACGAGGGTACTTGTGAGCTGGCCCAAATTGATGCCATTGGCAGCCACTTCACTTGCCGGTGGTAAATCCGGCAAGTGCCCATGCGCCTGGATGTAGGCCGCCAATTCTTCCAGCGTCATGAGCTCGTAATCCGGATAGAACACGTAATCAGGAAAGTCTTCTGCGAGCACAACATGCACTTCTGTTGACCACAATTTGCCTTCGCCATTGACAAAGAAAACCCGTGTCGTATCGCTCCAGCCCTCCAAAATGGTTCCTTGGGGATGCATCACCTGAATGGCCGCGCCCACCGCGTGCTCGCTGGACGAATTCACGCGGATGTCCAAGCCTTTCTGATGGATCGAGAACGGGTGCTCCTGTGAAATCGCCAATGCTGTGGGATAACTTGTTGATCCAATGGTGGATAAGGTCGAGGTCCCAAGCTCGGCGGTTCCGATTCGGGTTTGGCCAGCAACATCCAGGAGGACCTCAGGCGCATCGGTTCCAATTCCAACATCAGGCCGAGCAAAGCACCCCACTCCATTGACGAAGACTTTGCCCGTGTCCGCCATCCAGAAAGGATCCGAATACGGCAATACCGGGCCGTCACACTCGAGGGCCGACAACTGGGGTTCCGTCAACATCAACCGCAAACCTTCTAACACAGGAGTGGTCAACGTTTTTACATTTCCCGAATCGTCAAGAAACAAAATTCGAAGCCCCAATTCGTCCGAAAGCGGAGCCCCACTCAGTTTAAAATCACCACCAACCGTTGTGCCGTCTGTAACCTCCAACTTTCCGTCGAGTGTGTAAGTTTGAGCTGAGGCATCCCATGACATCAGCACCGACAAGAACAAGCCCAAAACCGCAAAGCAACACGAAGCAGGCTTTCTGGTGTTAAAAGGACGGCGCATTGAACTTCAGTTTGTTTGATGAGACAGTTGATATACTAAATCAGTCACATGGTACACAATTTTTTTATTAAACCAAAAATTTATTAGCGTATTTGTGATGGGTAGAGTGAGGTGGTTTCCATCCGGGATTTCGAAGTCGAAGAGCTTCGCGAGGAGCCTTTGGTCAGCATTTTCGAAGCGCATGACCTCGACGAATTCGCGGGTTCCAGGCACGGTATTTTTCGGGGGGAAGACACATCAACTTATCGGCAGAATCGTTGCGGTAGCTAAAATTGAGGGAAGACACCATACGGCCCTGAAAAAGTGCGCGGGAGGGGGCATCCGCAACGGTTGCAGAACTGCTAACTTCGCCCCATGGCAAACAAGAAAATCATCAACCGCGCGAGCGAAAAATTCCTCGAAGCGTACCTCAACAACGCAAGTCCGACCGGCTTCGAAAGTGAGGGCCAAAAGCTCTGGCTGGATTACATCCGCCCCTACATCGACACGCACATCGTGGATGCGTATGGTTCGGTAGTCGGCGTCATCAACCCGGATGCACCCTATAAGGTCGTCATCGAGGCGCATGCGGATGAAATCAGCTGGTTTGTTCACTACATCACTTCCGATGGGTTCATTTACTTGCGGCGCAATGGAGGCAGCGACCACCAGATTGCCCCGTCGAAGCGAGTGGACATCCACACAGAGAAGGGCATCGTGAAGGCGGTCTTCGGTTGGCCGGCCATCCACACGCGCACGCCGGGCAAGGAAGCGGCACCGACCATGAAGAACATCTTCCTCGACGTCGGAGCGAAGGACAAAGCAGAGGTGGAAAAGATGGGCATTCACGTCGGCTGCGTGGTCACTTACGAAGACACGTTCACGGTGCTAAATAAGCAGTGGTACGTGGGACGCGCATTGGACAACCGAGCAGGCGGATTCATGATTGCCGAAGTGGCGCGGTTGCTGAAGGAGGAAGGCACTGAGTTGCCGTTTGGCTTGTACATCACGAACAGCGTGCAGGAAGAAATCGGACTGCGCGGCGCGGAAATGATTGCGGCGCGCATCCAACCCGATGTGGCGATCGTGACGGATGTGACGCATTGCACGCACACGCCCATGATGGACAAGATCGATCAAGGCGACGTGGCAGCAGGCAACGGGCCTGGAGTCACTTACGGCCCCGCAGTGCACAACAACCTCCTGAAGCGGATCATCGATACCGCCGATGCCGAAAAGATTCCGCTGCAGCGCATGGCCGCCAGCCGCTTCACAGGCACGGACACGGATGCATTCGCTTACTCGAACATGGGCGTACCCAGTGCCCTGATCAGTTTGCCCTTGCGCTACATGCACACCACCGTGGAAATGGTGCACAAGCAAGACGTGGAAAATTGCATCCGGCTCATCCTAGCGACATTGAAGCAAATCGAACCTGGAGAAGATTTCCGCTACTTCAAGTAAAGCATCGACATGAAGTGAAAACGCCTGCTCTTCGATCGAAGGGCAGGCGTTTTATGTTGCACGATGTATCAAATGGTGCTTGATGGCATGGACATCCATGGGCAATCCCAACACGGACTCGGGTACCAGTCCCTCTACCCAATCCGGTACCGCATGGTCTTGTGCCCACAAGGCGAACCAACGCAATCCGGGGTGTTCTGCGCGTGCCGCAGAAACGATCGTGCTCATGGTCGACTCCGTCATGCCGTCCAAGCATGTGAACAAGTAAACAACCCGATCAGAAGGAATACCGCTCAGGATCCCCGACTCCCAGCGCTCGAAGCATCGGACCCTCAGCCGCGGGAACGATTGGACCAACAGCTTGCGGTGAACGCGCATGCGAACGGCATCTGAGTCTATGTAAATGAGCATCTTCCTCGTTTGCGGGAAAGATAAGCGCGACTCATAACATACCGTCTCTTTAAGAAAGCAGTTCGTCTATTTTTTTTGCCTTTTCATGGATTTCAGGAACGGCAACAACACCCGAAGCGGTCACCTCCACGATCCAAGCAGCCAATTCCTTCGCCTGACGCATCTGCTGGATCATCCGATCCCCCTCCTGCTGGACGGTTCGCTTCCTCCGGAATTGGCCCGCCGCCTCTTCAACCAGCGCCTGCAGCTCGGCCTCGTTCCATGGTTTGCTGATGTACTTGTAGATTTGGCCCTTGTTGATGGCGTCGATGACCGCGTCAATGTCTGCATGGCCCGTCAGGAGCATGCGGATGGGATCGGGGAAGTCGGACATGATGAGTTCGAAAAACTCGACGCCGCTGAGGGAGGGCATTTTTTGGTCCGAGATCACGACCTCGATGGGGTGCTCCCGCAACAGCTGCACAGCCTCCGTAGGCTCCGTGGTCACGTGGACCTTGAACACCCGCCGAAACGCCGCGCGAAAGGCAGTCAGGTTGTGGGACTCATCATCAAGGTAGAGTACGTGGATCATGCCGTAAAGGTTAAAGTGAACGCGGTGCCTCGCTGGGGAGCGGACTGCACATCGACCTCCGCTTGGTGGTCAGAAAGAATGCCCATGACGATGCTGAGCCCCAAGCCCGTGCCTTCGCCGACGGCCTTGGTCGTAAAGAATGGGTCGAAAATCTGCTTTCTAACGTCCTCGGTCATGCCGACGCCATTGTCTTCTATTCGAATGACGACCCAGTCTTTGCCCCCTTCATTCACCTTCTTTGACTGGATGTAAATCAGCCGGTCTTCGGGGGCCAAATCCTTGCGCTCCATGGTAGCGTGGGCTGCGTTCGTAATCATGTTCATGAAGACCTGATTCAACCGGCCCGCTTGGCACCGAACCAACGGAAGGTCCGCCTCAAGTTCCAAGTCGATGGCCACCTGGTCGCGCAAACTGCTGCGCAGGATGACCAACGTTGACTCGAGCAATTCGTTCAGTTGGGCGGGCGCAAACGCGTCTCCGTCTACCCGACCGAAAATCCGCAAGCCCTTGACGATTTCGGCGGTTCGGCCCGCCCCGTCTTCGATGCCCTTGAGCAATTGGACAATCTCTTCCTGGGTAAATTCCAAATCCAACTCCTCCATGCGTTCCCGAAGCGCGCGCACCTCATCGTGCAACCCATCGGAATCCGGCTGCAGCGCCATCACGCGCCGGAGCACCTCCTCGACGTCCTCGAAATCCCGCTTCAAGCTCGCGCTCGACGACGAAACGAAATTGATCGGATTGTTCAACTCGTGGGCGATGCCTGCCGTGAGTTGTCCGATGGACGCCAGCTTCTCCTGCTGAAGCAGCTGTTGTTGAGCCGTTTGCAAATCGCTGAGCGTGTTCTCCAGTTCGCCATTTGCCTGCTGAAGTTCCTGCGTCCGTTCGCGCACGCGGTCTTCGAGCAACCGGTTTTGGTTCGTCACCATCCGCTCATTCTGCTGGGCCAAACGCAGCTGCTGCTCCTTCGCCTTCGTCGCCTCCTGCTTCATCTCGTTGATGCGGCTCGCCAAGGCCAAACTCAACAACACCACCTCAATGGCATTTCCCACCGGCAGCGCAAAGAACGTCCATTGGTTAAACGGAATCACCGAAGAATCTTTGAGCACAAAGACCAGCACGGCCACGATGAAAAACATCCACGCAATGAGGAAATACCGCGCGGGACGGAACCCTTGGCGCATGGACACGATGGCCCCAGGAATGAGCAAAAAGATGGCCAGCGCGCAAAAATTGATCAGGTTGTAACTCCACGTCATCCACCCGAAAAGCGCCAGTAAAAACGCCAACCCGTAAATGCCCAAGTACACGTACATCACCGTGTTCAACCACGGCACGCGCTTCGGCAAGTCCAAAAAATCACGCGCAAACACGATCGTCGCCACCCCACTGAACACCCCCATGAAGTGAACCAGCCGCCGCTCCAACCACGGCCATTCGTCCACGTTCAACAGCCCCGCGTACCCGTTGAGCACCAACTGAGCTCCCCCTACGGTCACGATGTACATCGCATACCACAAGTAATTCCGGTCGCCGACGCTGAAGTACAAGAACAGGTTGTACAGCAACATGACGAAGATGATGCCGAAGTATGCAGCGAAAAACACATCTCGTTGATGCGCATCTCGAATGACCTCCTTGTGCCCCGCGATGCGCACGGGCAGAAGCAAGGGCTTCCCGCTTTGAACGCGGATAAGCACTTCCAAATCCGTGCACTCGGTGGCCAAAGGGACCGAGAACGACGGGTAGGTTCCGAGTTGGCTATCTTGACCGCTGCGGTGAGATTCGCCGTCTCCGTAAGCGGTAATGACCTCACCGTCGCACACGATGAAACAACTCAGTTCATCGATGGTCGCGTTTTGGATTTCAAGCAGCGAACCCGCCTCCGTAGCGGCGTCGAGCTTCAAGCGCAACCAATAGACCTCGGAGCTGTTGCCCAAATTGGGCACGGCTACGCCAATCGGCTGCCATCCGAGGAGGTCCACGATTTGTTCCGTGACGGACATCTTGGGCACCAAGGAATCGGGCAGCAATTCCATGCGCTCCCCGATGTACTTCTGTGCACCTGCGGGGAAGGCGAATCCGATGACCGCCAACGCAACGAGTCCGATGCACCGGAATCCATGCAGGCGGACCGAATTCATCCCACGTTCATTTCGAAGGCAAGCTGCAACTCCCCTTTCGGGCCGTTGACCGAATGCACGTATCCCGAGGGATCTTGCCAAAGCTGTTCCAACAGCTCCCGAACAGCCGGCGCCGCCGATTCCACGTGATCGGGAAACGTGAAGCGCGCCAAGTTCGCACGCAGCTTGGGTGTGGGGTAGGTGAACACCCCGCTGTCCCCCACCCCTTCCTCGATTTGGAACCCGATGGTGCCCTGCATTCGCCGCGTCACCGGCGAAGTCAGTGCGAACAAATGCCGCGCATCCAACATGGGCAACGCCGCGATTGCGGCTTGAACTAAAAACAACGCCTCCACCCCCATTCCCGCCAATTCCAAACTGTTCCAAAGCCCGCCGATTTCGAAAACGCCCTCGTGAATGAACGGCTCCAAGAAGGCCCCGAGTTCAGGGTCTTGGTCGCTCACGGCTTGGTAAAGCGGCAAATCGCTGGGCTGGTGGGCCCGGTACATCCGCGCTCCACCGAGCACCTTCCCCGTTCTCACAGAAAGCGCGGCCACGACTTGGACTTCGGGATTTCCGATCCAATCGCGCTTGAACGTCTTCAGCTCCTTGATGCCGTATGCGGCCAGCACGGCTCGGTGGCCGTCGACCAACTCGTGGGAGCGCGCCTCGAATTGGTCCGCCGGATACACCACCACCCGAGCGGCACTGATGCGCTCCGCCTGGCGAATGCGTTCAAGAGAAGGATTCGGCGAACTGCTCATCCAAATTGATGTAGAGCCGGACATCCGGCATGAATTGATCCAATAAAATTCGCCGGGCGGCCTGCGCAGCAAATGCACCACCCGAAGCCACCTCCGTGTAAACCTGCGGCCAAGCCAACAACTCCTGTCCCAACAACGGAATGCTTGCGCGGCCCCGTTCGGAGACGTTGTCCAAATCCACAAACGCGTGCAGGGCCTCCGTCGTCCATGCCTTGCACTGCACGAACATGTCCATGGACGCCTCGTCGATGCGGCCATGGAGGTAGCCCGGTGCAATTTTCTCCGGCTGGTCGTACCGCTCCACATCGAGCATGCCGCGATCGCTGGTGTCCATGATGACCGGAATCCGCCGGGCGCGCGCGTTCAAGCGCAACGAAGCCTTCGTGGCCAAATCATCGCACGCATCGCAGACCAAGTCCAACCCTTCCAAGAACGCGTCCATGTTTTCCTCGTTGATGCCGTCGGGAAACACGTCCACGCGCAAAAACGGATCGATCTCCGCGATTTCGCGGGCGGTGATGAGCCATTTCGGCTGCCCGAGCTGGTGCACCCCCGTCCGGATTCGATTCAGGTTCGAGAGCTCGAGGGTGTCGAAATCGCCGATCTTGATGCGCCCCGCGCCCCGTTCCATCGCGATGCTCATGGCAAAACTCTGCCCCACGGACAGCCCCACCACTCCAACCGATTTCGTACTCAACAAGTCCCGCTCGATGGGCATGATGCGGTTGTTGTTCCGATTCGTGCGCACTTCAATGAAAGCCGATTCTGGCAGCAAGCGGACCAAGTGACCGCGCCACGGATAGTGAACCCAAACACCGTACGCCGAGCGACCGCCCTCTGAAAGCAGTTCTTTGATGGCCCCAGCTATGGCATCGGGTTGTCCTTTGATTTTCGGATTTCGGGTAACCACCAATTCTGCCAGCTGGTGATCGAGGGTGTCCCATTCCTCTCGGATTGAGCCGGAGGAGCGCAATGCAAGCAACCGTGCTTCGCCCGCAGGAGTAGCAGGCTCCAGGATCTCGGGCTGCCAGGACAGAGTTGTGAACTCGTTCATGCACGAAATTTGGCCGTTTCTTTCCTTCACAAAACGCACCCGTGAGGATGTTTTGAACAGGGCTTCGAGGAGAACGGCCGATGAAACCTCCACGGGGAAGCGTGCGTAAAGGGCTCCATGACAACGCACACCACTCCCACGATTTGGATTGCAGGCAAGGAACAACGGTTCGTGGATTCCTACCTCCAACGCATCGCGCCCTTCGCCGAATCGCACGAGCTTTCGGAGTCCGAATTGGAGCGCTCCGCGAGCCGCATCCTGCACAACGTGGCCAGCCGTTCCACCGCTTGGTTCCTCGTAACGGCGCCCGAACGGTGGACCTCTGAGTTGACCTCACTTGCAAGGAAATGCCGGGAATTCAATTCTGGATTCCAGTGCTTGGTGGTGGCCGACTGGGAATCGCTTTCCGACGGCGAGCGCATGGCGTGGCCAGAGGGCACCATCTTCGTGCCGACGCACGCCCTGTCCACCACCATCATCGACCGGTTGCGGGCCGAGACCCACGCGAACCGCATTGCCACCCATCGCCGACGCCAAATCGAGCGCCTGCAGCGACGTTCCGCTTAATTCGACGCGTACACCCGGCGGTGACCTGCCCCCAAGGCGTTCGCCAAGTTCCGCACCGCCACCATCGCGGCCTCCGTTTCTGCGGATACCTCCCGCTTGCTCATCCGGAGCACCAACCAGCCGTATAAGGTCACGCAGACCAACTCAATCGGGTGCATCACCCGAACGCCCGCCTGCGCGTTTTTCCCCTCCAATTCCTTCAAATACGGCAGCGCCGCCTCGTGCGCTGCCGCATAATCCGCGTCCTTCAGGGTCGACAAAAGCAAATCGTGCAGCATCGCCAGTTCTGTAAGGGCCTGGTTCGCCTCACCGGTGTGGCCCTTTTCCCGAACGCCCTCGCGTTGCATGGTTTGGGCATAGGTCAACAACCAACGCACCTCGTCCTCCCCCTGCTCCTCCACGAGGGCTCGCATGGCTCCCTCATCAAACCCTGCTGCGCGCACCAAGTCTTCGACCTGCCACAAAAACAGGACGTATTCCACAATGTGCGCGGCCTTGATGCGCTCGGCGTTCGTAACGGCCATCAGTTCGCCTTCGTCGTGTCCCGCGCGGCTTCCAGCTCCGCGCGCCGCTCTGCTTTTTTCGCTTCGTGGCGTTCGTTGAGGTAGGCCAGCAGGGGCGCTGTCACGTCGAAGCCTTCACCGCCGTACAACACGCCTTCGCCGGAAAGTCCCCAGTTCAATACCACGTCGATGCCCGCCTCGGCAGCGTATTGCGCGATTTCGTCCCGAAGGGTCTGCGCGATCATGTTTTGCATTTGCTGCTCGCGGTTCGAAGCGGCGCGTTCGGCTTGGGCTTGGTAGCGATTCAACAATTCCTCGATCTCTGCCATGCGCTCACGTGCCACGTTGAGTTCGCTGTTCGACGGATTTTCGTTTTGGGCGTAATCGATGAGCTCCTGCGCTTCGTCCTGCAGGGGCTTCGCCTGCGTGCGCAGTTGCGTCTCAATGGCCTCCACTTGCTGCACGAGCAATTGGTTCAAATCCGCAATCAGCGCATACCCTTGTTGCAGCGAATCCCCGTGCACGTAGGCCACCGAAGCCCGCTCTCCACGCGCAAGCGCCGGGGTCGATGCGGTCCCACCGCCCCACGTCAACACCGCGCACCAAACCAGCGCCGCAGCGCCCAACACCCATCCCAATTGTTTCATGATTCCGATTCGATTGTCGTCCATTCTTTGCGCATCTCGACGAACCGCAGCAGGACCTGTTCCTGAAGCGCGCGCGCGCGTTTTTCGAGCTCGTCCACTCCGCCCGTCACCGCTTCCTCCGGCACCTTGAACACCTGCTCGTACCGGTCCGCTTCAAAGCGCAGCGCGTACTTGCCGTTCCACAAGGTGACGGTGATCCGCATGATGGGGTGGGGAAACTGGGCGAGCGTTCTCATTTTTCAGGCGCGAAGATAGAACTTGCGCGCATGGAATCGTTGCGATGCGTTGGGCCGGAACCGTGGAATCGGTTGAAGCACCCGGGGGTGAGGCAGTTGGCGTGGGCGATCGGGTCGTGTCCCCTCGTGGAGCGCGGGGGCGGACTGGAGTGGGTGGCGGCGGCGGAGTGCCGGGAGTGGCTGGAGCGGTTTTGGCGGGAGTTGCTGGTGTTGGAGGCGGATCCGCGGCCGGTGGAGCGGGTGTTGGCGGGGGCCGGGCCGTTGTTGGGGAAGCGGTTCGAGGCCTTGATCGGGTGGTACTTTGGGCGGTCGGCGGACTGGCGGGTGCTGGTGGCGAACGGGGTGGTGGAGCGGGATGGCCGGACGGTGGGCGAGGTGGATTTCATCGTGGAGGCCGGTTCGGGGGAGGTGATGCACGTGGAGGTGGCGTGCAAGTTTTACCTCGGGGTGCCGGGGAGCCGGGGGGCTTGGGGGGATTGGCGCGGCTTGCGGGTGGAGGATTCGTTGGAGCGCAAGGGGGCCAAATTCGCGGAGCAGTTGGCGTTGAGGCGGGCGGACTGGCCGCAGGTGGATCGGCGGGTGGCGATGATGAAGGGGTGGCTGTTTTACCCGTGGAGGGAGGTGGCGCGGCCGAGGCCTCCGAGGGGGGCTGCAGCGGGAGCGCCTTCGGGGTGGTGGGCGCATGCGGCGGAGGCGGACGTGGTGCCGGGGCTGTGGGCGGTGCCACGGGCGGACTGGCTGACGCAGGTGCACGAGACCGCGGAGGAGGGGCCGTTGCCGTTGCTGCGCGGTGGGGTGGTGGCCCAAACCACCGTCGACGCCGGGGTCCGGACGGAGCTGAGTCGCGGCATGATTGCACCGGATGGGTGGCCGGGTCGGGATTTGGCCTGAATGGTGCGAACTTAGCGGTTCCAAATCATCTGCATGCATCCCATTCGCCTCGTCGTTCTCACGTCCCTCCTATTCGGTGCTTCGGTGTTCCTTCGTGCACAAGGCACAGGGGTGGTGGTCGGGCGCGTCACCGATGCGCTGACGGGCCAATCCGTGCCGTTCGCGTCAGCCGCCCTCTACGCAGCGCGGGACAGCTCCATCGCAGGCGGGGCCCTCGCGAACGCCGACGGCACCTTCGAAATCACCGGCGTGGGTCGCGGCCGGTACTGGTGCACCATCAGCTTCATCGGGTACGGCACGTGGACATCGGAGCCCTTTGGGTTTGGCCCGCAAGGCCCGCAGCGAAAGGACTTGGGCAACATCGTTCTCGAACCTTCCGTGGAAGCGCTGGACGAGGCCGAGGTCGTGGCGGAACAGAGCACCATGGAGATGCTCATCGACCGGCGGGTGTTTCATGTCGGGAGCGATTTGACATCGGCCGGAGCGAACGCTTCGGAGCTGCTCACCCGGGTCCCGAGCGTGGACGTGGACTTGGATGGGAACGTCTCCCTCCGTGGAAGTTCCAACGTGCAAATCCTCATCGACGGGCGGCCTTCGGGGTTGAGCGGTGCGGCGGGCCAAGCGTTTTTGGCCCAAATCCCTTCACAGACCATCGACCGGGTCGAAATCATCACCAACCCTTCCGCCCGCTACGATCCCGACGGCATGGCGGGCATCCTCAACATCGTCCTCAAGAAGAACAAGCTCGCGGGCTTCAACGGCACGATCCAAGTGACCCCTGCCACGGCCGGCAACCTCTCGAGCAGCGCGTCGCTGAATTACCGCGATGCGAATTGGAGCGTCTTCTCTAGCCTTTCCGCCAACCGCCAAAACCGGTACGCCGCAGGTTCGATCCTGCGCGAACAGGTGCTCTACGACAGCCTTCAAACCCTCAAGCAGGTGCGGGGCGGCAACGACATCAACTTGTCCATCGGCGGGCGCGTGGGCGTAGAATGGACGCCCAGCGAAGGGACGACGTGGTCGTTGAGCAGCAACTTCAACCGGGCATCGGAGGACGAGTTCGAGTCCCGGACGAACGCATTGGTTTGGGGCGAAACCGAGGCGAACACGGTACGGTTCAACTACGAAACCGGCGTGCGCCGCGGATGGGACCTCGACGGCGGTTTCCGCAAGGTCTTCGACGGCAACCCGCAGCACACCTTCGAAACGACGCTCCGGTGGTCGGAAAGCCTCGGCGATTCGAACCAGGACATCCACGAAGAAAACACCGAGACTCCCCCGTTGGCATTCGACGACCTCAATGACCAACTCACGCACAACGTGCGGCAAGTCCTCGCCATCGATTACGTCCGCCCGCTGCCTGAATCCGGGAAACTAGAACTCGGCTGGAAGTCGAACCTCAGCGACCAGTCGTCCCAATTCACGTACATCGAATCGGACAGCACCACGTATGTGGGCGGGCTCTACTTCCCGTGGGGCCGAGACACGGTGGACTACACATTCAATTACCGGGAAGACGTGCACGCGGTTTACGGCACGTGGGGCCAGGATTGGGGCGCTTGGGGAGCCCAAATCGGCAGCCGGCTCGAACAAGCATTCACCCGCGCACAGCTTTCGGGCCCGAACGCCGTCCCCTTCCGAAACGACTACTTCTCGTGGTACCCTTCAGCGAGCCTTTCCTACGAGGCGGACGACCGCACCACGTGGTCCCTCAGCTACAGCCGCCGGGTGAACCGGCCTCGCGGACGGCAGGTGAATCCTTACGTGGACGACTCGGATGCGTTCAATGTTCGGACCGGCAACCCCGAATTGCGGCCGGAATACACGCATTCGTTCGAAGTCAACCGGTTGTGGACGCGCGACCGGTGGTCCATTTCCACCGCGTTGTTCCACAAACGCACCACCGACGTCATCCGGCACTACAGCACCATCGACGAGAACGGGGTGCGCCAGTCGAGCTTCATCAACCTGTCCAGCCGGCACGACGAAGGCCTCGAAGTCATCCTGTCCGCGCCGCTGTGGAAGGCGAGTTCGGTGCGCTTGACGGGGGATGTGTACCATTTGGCGAATGACGCGGGGGATTTGGAGGCGGCGACGAACGCGCAGGGGTGGACGTACAATTTGAGCGTGTATGCGAATTTGGCGTTGGGCAAGGAGTGGAAAGGCCAAATCAACGGGCGGCACCGGGGCGCCAGCGTCACCCCACAAGGTCGCTTCAACGGCATGCAATGGGTCGACGTCGCGGTCCAGCGCACCCTGTTCGATCGCCGCCTGAGCTTGGCCCTGCGCGTAAGTGACGTGTTCGACACGCGGGAGTGGTCCTATGCCATCGACCTGGCCGACTTTCACCAGGAATCCATTCACAAGCGCCAATCGCGGTTCGCTTACGTCGACCTGCGATGGAGTTTCGGGAAGCTGGAAGAGGGGCGGCGAGGCCGTGGCAGCGGCGGTGGGGGCGGTGGCGACTTCGACGGCGGTGAATTCTGAGGGTCACATCCACTTTCCCTTGGCGGGAGGCTGGTGCGTCACCGGGTAGGCGTCCAATTTCCACGGGCGCTTCAACGAGGCGTAACGCGGCCACGATCGGCGGGCAACCAGCCGGACCCCGCGATGTATGGCCGGATTCTTGAACCAAACCGAGCAGTACCACGACTCCGGCAAGGCCCCAATGGACGACTTGATGTCGAGGGCGGTTCGGCCCATCACCACGTGCTGCACGCCCGCGTCAATGCCCCATCGGATGAACTCAATGAGCATGCGTTGGTACAAACTCAAGTCGCGGTTTAACCCGCGGTGAAAACCGACGAAAAAAGCTTCCACCGTAGTGGCGGTCTGGTAACCGCAGTAGAACGCCACCGTGCGGTCGTTGTGGCGGATGACCTCCACCCGAAACCGATCTCCCCAAGAACGCTTGGCCTCAATGAGGTCTTTCGGCATGAGCGTTCCGAGCCGAAAACTGGCTTCGCCATAGACCTGACCGTAGAGGGAGTGGATCTCGTCGATTTGGGCTTCCAACTCGGTCAGGGACAAGGACTGAATCGAACACCCCTCGGAGCAAGCGAGGATGCGCTTGACTTTCGTGCGGGACTTCGTGCGCAGTTCGCCAAGGTAATCGTCGAGCGAATTCCATTCCGGATTGAGCGAAAGCTGCATGATGGGATCGAATTCCAAATCCACCCAATTCGGAAGCCAATTGGAGGCGCCGCCGATGCGCTCCTCGGGGTCCGCCTTCGGGAAGTCCTTCACGAGCACCACCCGCGGCTTCAACGGCCCTGGAGCGGCGCGGAGGGAGCGCTGCAGCGTTTCGCCCACCATGACTCGGCGCTGCTCCGCAGGGACGCTCGTTCCAAATCGGTACGCATGCCCCCCGGAACCGAGCACACTTCCCATCACCCGCACGGGAAACCGAAGGACGCCCTTGCGCCCGTGCATCAATCGTGAAAGCCCCGCAAACCAGCCCGTCCCACTGGCCAAGTGCTTCTCCAAGCTGTGGCTCTCTGCCCATGTATCTTCCACCACGGCCACCCCCAGCCACTGTTCGGGAGCACGACCTGCATGCTCATGCCACACCACAGCGCGCACCACGCGATCGGGGTCCGCAAAAAGGGCTTGCACGGATCGGGAATCCAGAAAAAACGAGTTCTCCGGATCCGACTGAGCAAGTCGGTCCCAAGCCGACCACTCGCTCACCCCCCAGCTTGAAACGTCCTCAACCCACCAGTCCTCGTATGGCTTCATGCAGCGGTTCTTTGGTCCTCACGGAAAGACCAAACCAATGCGAACAGCAAAAAGATCAACGAAACCACCCCCCCCGCCGAAGCAAGCACTTGCTTGGAATTTGAACTGTCTTCGAACTGCAACTCCACGCGGTGAGCTCCCGGAGGTATAGAAACAGCGCGGAACAAGAAATTCGCCCGCACGATGTCCGCTGGTTCCCCATCGATGTACGCCTTCCACCCGATGGGGTAATACACCTCAGAACAAACCAACAAGCCCCCTTGCTCGGACGACACCTGGTATTCGATGTATTGCGAGTCGTGCTTGAGGCACTGCACATCGTGTGCGCCAGTAGGGCCCAGGTGCGGAATCAAATCTCGGTGCGCTTCCGGCACCACCGCCTCGTCAAATGAGTCGACCTGTCGAGTCTTCAACGCTTCATCGTTGCTGTTCGCAGCCCAAGTCACCTCTTGAACGAACCAAGCTGGACCCGGACCCGGAGGAAGCTCCAGAACGTCTTCATTCGAGAGGATGAGGTAACGCGTGTTCAGCATGCGGTGCCCCCACATGTTCTCAAGCCCTTCTTGCACGCGCTGCGCCTTCGCCGAAGCTTGCAGGACGCTGCGGTCGCGTGACAAGATGACCTCCATGTAGTCCTGGTAGCGCTGGAGCTTGGCTCCGTGGTACCCCCCTATGGATTGGAAGAAATACGACGTCTCGGCATCGATGTACGGGTTGTCGAATTTCACCACGCGGAATGGATCCCCCTCAGCGCGCAAGGCTTCTAACGACGCGATTTCGTTCAGCAGCTCCGTGTCTTCCGGTCGCAATCGACGCGGGAAGACGCTCTTGTAATGCTCGAACAAGGTGGACCTAACCGACTCGAACGCTTCGCCCGATGGACGCTCTGCGGCCATGATTTTCCGATGGACAGGCTTGGGGCGGAACGGGAACATGTAATCCGCATCCGCAACCCAGCTGCTGCGCTGTCCCGGGCTGACGTCGTTGCTGTGGTAACGGGAGTCCACATTCCAGAGATCCCAGGTGGTGACTGCTAAGAAGGCTACGGCGACGTATTTGGCATTCAACTTTCCATGAAGCAGAACAGCCGCCATGATGAAAGCCAAAAGCAACAGGCCAAGCGTCCGCAACACGTCCGCGCGGAATACCTCTAAACGAAGCGCATGCACATATTTCGAATCCATTTGGCTCAACATGTCTTCACGAAGCTCAGGAGCGAATCCGAGGAAGGCATCTGGCAACGCATAAAAAGCCAAAAAGACGACCATCATTCCTCCGAAGACGAGCCCCACGCGATTCCGAACGGACTTCCACTCGCCCCCCGCCAACGTGCCCTCAGCCCGCGCCTTCCCCCAATCCGCGAGTTGCTTGAGCATCAAGAGCGCCCCTGCACCAGCGATGGTTTGGACAACCACCAGCATCATTTTCGTGTCTCGGAACTTGTTGAACAAGGGGACGTACTCCAAAAAGACTTCCGTGAAAAAGGTGACCTGACGCCAACTCAACAAAATGGCTAACAGCGTCATCGCGGCAAACGGCCAGCGCAACCAGTGCCCCCCCAAGAACAAGAAAGCGAAGAAAAAAGCCATGATGAGGACCCCGAAATAGAAAGCCCCGGCCGAATACTTCTGCTCGCCCCAATACACCGGAATGGTCAAACGCTGCCCTTGGTAAGTAGCATTCACCACTTCTGCACCTCCCTTGAAATTGGGGCACATCACCGCCAGCCACTCCATCGGCGACATGCTGTATTCCAGGATGTAATCGCGGCCGAGTCCTTCCCCGCTATTTTGGCCTGCTTGTCCCCCCATGAGTTCCTCCGCTTCCAATGCTTCTCCATTCGTCCCAATGAGCGAACCGTCCTCCTCGTATTCGACTATGGCTTCACCCCGGGTGGTGTACTTCGAATACTGCTGGGTATTCAAGATGCCCAAAACGCTGGGAAGGGCCGCACTGCCGCCAGCAAGCACCAGCAGCAAACTCACCTGCACAAAACGCTTCATTTCGCCCGCTCGGAACGAATGGATGCCCCAGGTGATGGCAATGGCCGCCAGCAGCATCAACAAGTAATAGGTCATTTGATAGTGGTCTGCCACCAAGTGCAAGGACGTGAAGAACACAGTAAAAAACAGCCCCAACCACAGCTTCCCGCGATAGGCCATGACGACCCCCGCGACCACACCGGGCATGAGGTAGATGGCGTGGACCTTGGAATTGTGGCCCGCTCCGAAGTACAAGATGCCGACCGTACTCAATCCGAACGCCACCCCTGCAGTCGCCGCCCACCAAGGAGCTAGCCCCAAGGCCAATGCGAGCAGGTACGCCCCAATCATGCCCAACATCATGGTTGAAATTTGGGGCGCTCCGAAGAATTTATTGAGCGCTATTTTTATGGCGTTGGCCCAATTGAACCCATCCGAACTGCCGCCTACCTGATACGTAGGCATGCCGCCAAACATCGAATTCGTCCAGCCCAATTCCTCCTCTGTGAGGATTGCATAAGCCGCACGCTCATGGGCCATGCCTTTGTACTGCACGATGTCCTGTTGCTGCAGTTGGTAGCCATCGTGGTACAACCCATACAATCCGTTGGTCACCGCCAAGTAAAAAAGGATGACGCCTGCGTGCCACGCCACCCTCTTCCAATCCAGTTTCAATTTCTTCCAAGCCATGTCCCAAATTTCCGTCGAAAATAATGGGAATTCGAGCTAGGTTGACCTCAATCGTCGAATTCCTCGTAGTCCACGTATTCCCCCAACCGCTCATCGTCCGGTCGCTGTTTCCTCCGACGCGGCACTTCCTGCTGCGTCCGACGGCCGCCACCGAGCAACCGGTCGAGCGCCCTCCAAACGAACCACACCACGATGGCCCCAACAATGTAGCGCAGCAACCCCATCACTTGCTCAGGTAGAGGTTCCGCTCGCTGTAGACCTTGCGGAAGAACGGATCACGCAGGTTGGGGATGAAGCGGATGGCCTCACCCGTTGATTTCATTTCCGGCCCCAGTTCCTTGTTGACTTCCGGGAACTTCTCGTACGAGAACACAGGAATCTTCACTGCGTACCCTTCGAGCTGCGGATTGTGCGGCAGGTCGCTGAGTTTCGCAGCGCCCAGCATCACCTTCGTCGCGTGGTTCACGTAGGGTTCGCCGTAGGCCTTGGCAATGAAGGGCACCGTGCGGCTCGCGCGCGGGTTGGCTTCGATGATGTAGACCTGGTCGTCCTTGACTGCGAATTGGATGTTGATGAGGCCGACGGTTTCGAGCGCCAGGGCGATGCGCTGGGTGTAGTCTTCGATTTGGGTGATGACCAAATCGCCCAAGTTGTAAGGCGGCAGCACCGCGTAACTGTCCCCGGAGTGGATGCCGGCGGGCTCGATGTGCTGCATGATGCCGATGATGCGAACGGTTTCGCCGTCGCAAATGGCGTCGGCCTCGCATTCGATGGCGCCGTCGAGGTAGTGATCGAGCAGGACTTTGTTGTCCGGCATGTCGCGGAAGATGTCGACCACGTGGCGCTCGAGTTCCTCTTCGTTGATGACGATCTTCATGCGCTGCCCGCCGAGGACGTAGGACGGGCGAACGAGGAGCGGGAAGCCGAGCTGCCGGCTGACCTCCACAGCCTCTTCGGAGGTTTCCACGGTGCCGAACTCGGGGAAGGGCACGTTGAGTTCCCGAAGCAAGTTCGAAAAGCTGCCGCGGTCTTCTGCGAGGTCGAGCGCGCGGTAAGACGTCCCGATGATCCGAATGCCGTAGCGATCGAGCTTTTCGGCCAGCTTGAGTGCGGTTTGGCCTCCCAGCTGCACGATGACGCCCTCTGGCTGCTCGTGCAAAATGATGTCGTAAATGTGCTCCCAAAACACAGGCTCGAAGTACAGCTTATCGGCGGTGTCGAAATCCGTGGAAACCGTCTCCGGGTTGCAGTTGATCATGATGGTCTCGTAGCCCGACTCACGGGCCGCCAACACCCCGTGGACGCAGCTGTAATCGAACTCGATGCCTTGGCCGATGCGATTGGGACCGCTTCCGAGCACCACCACCTTTTTCTTGTCAGTGCGCACGCTTTCGTTCTCTTCCTCGAAGGTCGAATAATAATACGGCGTGAGCGCGGGGAATTCAGCTGCGCACGTGTCCACGAGTTTGAACACCCGCTTGACGCCCAATTCCGTACGCCGGGTGTGCACTTCGCTTTCCTTCGCCCGCACCAAGTGGGCGATTTGACGATCTGCGTAGCCCTTTTGTTTCGCCGTACGCAGCAGGTCAGCGGGCAGCGACTCCAACGAGTGCTGGGCGATGCGGCCTTCGAGCGTCACGAGCTCCTCGATTTGCTTCAAGAACCACTTGTCGATGCGCGTGAGTTCCTGCACCTTCCGCATGGAAATGCCCAGCTTGAACGCGTCGTAGATGTGGAACAGGCGGTTCCAGCTGGGGTGGGCCAAACTCTCAAAAATCGCATCCTGACTCCGCAACTCCTTGCCATCTGCGCCGAGGCCATTCCGTCCGACTTCCAGGCTTTGGCAAGCCTTCTGCAACGCCTCCTGGAAAGACCGCCCGATGGCCATCACCTCCCCCACGGCCTTCATCTGCAAGCCCAGCTCGCGGTTCGCCCCGGCAAACTTGTCGAAGTTCCAACGCGGCACCTTCACCACAACGTAATCGAGCGTCGGCTCGAACATCGCCGAAGTCGACCCGGTGATTTGGTTCTTCAGCTCATCCAGGTGGTAGCCGATGGCCAACTTCGCCGCGATCTTCGCGATGGGATAGCCCGTGGCCTTCGAAGCGAGGGCCGACGACCGGCTCACCCGCGGGTTGATCTCGATGGCAATGATGTCCTCCGCCTCGTCGGGCGAAACCGCGAATTGCACGTTGCATCCGCCTGCAAAGTCGCCGATGGAGCGCATCATCGTGATGGCCATGTCCCGCATTCGCTGGAACGTGGTGTCGCTCAGCGTCATCGCTGGCGCCACCGTGATGCTGTCCCCGGTGTGAATGCCCATCGGGTCGAAGTTCTCGATGGAACAAATGATGGTCACGTTGTCGTTCGAATCGCGCAGCAGCTCCAGCTCGTATTCCTTCCAGCCGAGCACCGCTTTGTCGATCATCACCTCGTGGATGGGGGACAAATGCAGCCCGCGCGTCAACGCCTCCTCGAAATCCTCCTTCGTGTGCACCACGGCCGCCCCTGCCCCGCCGAGCGTGTAAGACGCCCGAATGCAGAGCGGGTAGCCGAACTGCTGCGCCACCTCCTTGCCTTCAAGGAAGCTCTTCGCCGTCGTCTGCGGGGCCATCGGCACGCCGATTTCGCCCATCAGCTTTCGAAACGACTCGCGGTTCTCCGTGATTTCGATGGCCGCAATGTCCACCCCGATCATCCGGACACCGTACTCTTCCCAAATCCCCATCTCGTCGCACTGAATGCAGAGGTTGAGTGCGGTTTGGCCTCCCATCGTCGGCAACACGGCGTCGATTTGCGGGTGCTCCTTCAGGATGCGCTCGATGGACGCGGGTTCCAACGGCTCGAGGTACACGTGGTCCGCAACGACCGGGTCGGTCATGATGGTCGCGGGATTGGAGTTGATCAGGACGACTTCAATGCCCTCTTCCCGGAGCGAACGCGCCGCTTGGGACCCCGAGTAATCGAATTCACAGGCTTGTCCGATGACGATCGGGCCGCTCCCGATGAGCAGGACGGAATGGATTCGGTTGTCTTTGGGCATTTTTTTTTTACCCGACCGCGCAAACCGTTGGACGGCCTGCGGTCAGGAAATGCGGAACCTGTTTGTGCGCGGCAAAATTAGGTCGCACCCCCGGTCCGACCAAAGGCGAATTGCGAATCGGTTTCCACGGCTTTTCCACACCGCGAAATCGTCCCACCTTTGCCACATGGAATTTGCCGAACAGCCCAGCCCAGCGCGCACGGCGTTGGAACATGCGGGGTGGCGACTCGAATACGCCGCCGTGGATGCAGGACCCAGCGATGGACCGAGGGACCGGGCGGTGATTGCGTTTCACGGATTCGCGCGGCCGCTGGAGGACCTGTTGATTTGGCAAAGCCACTGGCCTGCGCCCGTGCGGCTCATCGCCGTCCACTTGCCTCATCACGGGGCGAGCGGCCCGGTGGACCCGGGCCTGCCTTCGGACGCGGCCCTGCCGCCCGCCTCCCTGCTCGACCTCGTCCAGCGCATTGCCGAACGGGAAGGGTGCGCCCCCTCCGACATGGACCTCATCGGCTATTCCATCGGCGGGCGGATCGCATTGACGCTGCTCGTCGAAGCGCCCGAAGTGTGGGACCGGGTGGTGCTGCTGGCGCCGGATGGGCTTCGCAAGGCTCCGCTGTATGACCTGACCGTGCACACGCTGCTCGGGCGGTGGATGTGGCGCGGCCTGGACCGGTATGCGCCGGCGGTGAATGCCGCGTTGGGCAGGCTGCACCGGTGGGGCGTGGTGCCGAGGCACCTCTTGCAGTTTGCGCTGTTTCACACGGAGACGGCGGAGATGCGGGACATGGTTTGGCACGGCTGGCGGGCGCATCGCCTGTGTTGGCCGCCGAAATCGCAGGTGGTCGCCGCGCTGGAGGGAGGCCAAATGGGGCGCGTCGATTTTTGCTTTGGCACGAAAGACCGGGTCATCCCCGCGAGCAACGCGGACGGGCTCAGGAAACGGCTCAAGGCGCCCGCAGTGCGCTTCCACCGCGTGCATTCCGGCCACGGCATGTTGCGGGAGGACGTCCTCCGGGAAGTCCTGCGCGTTATCTTCGAAGCATGACGTGGTTTGACCAAATCCAAACCGGCCCCAAGCGGCTGGCCTGCCTCATCGACCCCGACGACCTGCCCACGGGACATGCGTGGGGGGCGTTCCTTGACCGGCTCGAAGCTTCGCCGGTAACGGACGTGTTCATCGGAGGATCGCTGCTCACCCGGCGCAACGTCGGTGGAATTTTGGGGGCGATTCGGGACCGGTTCAGCGGCCCCATCGTCCTGTTTCCGGGGAGCCCAGACCAAATCGTAGCCGGGGCCGATGCCGTGCTGTTCCTCTCCCTGATTTCGGGCCGCAATGCGGATTACCTCATCGGTCGGCACGTGGAGTCGGGCATGCGCATCCGGCGTTTGGGGATGGAAGTCGTGCCGACGGGCTACCTGCTCATCGGAGACGGTCCGTTGACCACGGCGAGCTACATCAGCCATTCGTTGCCGATCCCGGCGGGCAAGCCCAGCATCGTGGCGGCCACTGCGGTAGCCGGTGAAATGCTGGGCCTGCGTGCCATGTACCTCGACGCCGGATCGGGTGCGGGGCATCCGGTGCCGCTTTCTGCCATCGAGCAGGTGCGCGAACACACCTCCGCACCGATCATCGTCGGAGGAGGATTGAACGATGCGGCGAGCATCCGGGCGGCTTGGGCTGCGGGGGCCGATGTGGCGGTGGTGGGAACGGCCATTGAACGGAAGCCCGAGGATTTGGCCTGGCTCCCGGATCCGATCAGTGCCAGCTCCAATCCAATCCGACGGTGAGGAATCGCCCGGCTTGCGGATAGACGTAGACTTCGGAAACGCGGGAAGCGGGGCCGCCAACTTGATAGCTGTAGGCCCAACCGTTCGCACTGTATTCCGCGCCCAGCACGTTGTTAATGAATACATTGAGGGACAACACGTCGCGCTCTCGGGTCCAGGAGCACCGGAGGCGCAAGTCGTTCACCGTGTAGGCGGGCAAAGAGCGATCTGAGCTGCCCGTGTTGTCGAGGAACTGCTGACTGACATGCCGCAGCGCCCACTCGGCGATGAGCGAGGTTTCGTCCCCCGACCACGCTTCCCAAGCCAGGAGGCTTGTGGCGACCACCTCGGGAGAAAATGCAATAGGAACATCTTCGTATTCAATGATTTGACGAAATTCCTGCGCCTCATCGTAATCGAAAATGACCTCATCGAACTGCTGGATGCGGTTCCGTGACCAGGCCAAATTCGGTCGCCAAATCACCCCCTTCACCGGCGACCACCGCCCATCGAGCTCCACGCCCATGCGGTAGCTCTTCGCCACGTTCGTGCGCAGCGGCGACCCGACGTCGTTGAGGTCACCCGTGAGTACGAGTTGATCCCGATAGTCCATGAAGTAGCCGTTCGCCGTAAGGGCGGCCTGCTCCCCCGTCCATTGGGCGCCGAGTTCCCAATCTTGGAGGCGTTCGGGGCGCACCACCGAGCCTTCCGGACTGTCCACGTAATCGGTGCGGGAAGGCTCGCGGTGGCCCACAGACCACGAAGCGTAGTAGCGCAGATCGGGACGGTTTTGGTAATCCACTCCCACCTTCGGATTGACGAACTGCAACGCATCGTCCACCGCCAGCACGCGCAAATCGTTGTCCGTCCCCTCCACGAAGTAATCCACCGCGCGCCATTGCAGCTCACCGTGCCACTTCAGGTCGCCATCCAACGCGTTGAACACGCCGCGCGCAAAGGCATTGACATCCTGCTTCGTCCCGGTTCCGTCGTAATACCGGTGACCGGGATCCAATCCCGGCGCATGTTCCGCCCAAACCAACCGGCCAAAGTGGTCGCCCACGTACCGGTAACCGCCGCCCCCGAATTGCACCATTCCCCGCGAAAAACCGCGCTGAATGGAGCCGGACACCCCGTGCAGCGTGTTGTCGAGCCAGCGCCGGCGCACCACATCGCCCGTGGAAAAGGCGGTATCCAGCACACCGTACTGGCTGAGCGCGTCGCCCTCTCGGAACTGCTCGTAGTATCCCGCGCCGAGGGTGTTGCTCAAGGCCAAACCCACGTCCCAACTGCCCACGCGCTGATCGAAGTGCAGCTGGTGGTGGATTTGGGTGTAGTCATCTACCTGATTTTCATAGCGGTAGTAATTGTGCTGCCGGCCGCGCTCGATGAGGTCCTGGATGCGGGTCGTATCGGATCCGTACCCGTATTCGGCACTGTTCGCCGCCCAGGCCTGGATGGCCGCAGCATCACCAGTCAAGCCCACAAGCGGCACGCCGTACCACGCTTGGTACGTGCGCTCGTGTCCCCAAAGCCCCGTGTAAATGAGTCGCCCCGTTTCCCACTGCTTGCCCGAACTGACGTGCACGCTGGACAAATCGCTGGTCGCCCGGTCCATGTAGCCATCCGAATGGATGCGCGAAGCCCGGCCTTCCGCGAAGAACCCACGCTCCCCGATTCCGGACGCCCACTGCAAGGTAGCCCGGCGCGTCCCGAAAGCGCCTGCACTGAACGCCATGCGCCCCATCGGCTCCTCCTCCGGCTGCAGGGTGTTCACCGACACGGTGGCTCCGAACGCGCCCGGGCCGTTGGTGCTGGTGCCGACGCCGCGTTGGATGAGGATGCCGTCTGCGCTGCTTCCGAGGTCGGGCAGATCAACCCAGTAAACCTGGTGCGACTCCGCGTCATTCAAGGGAACACCATTGATGGTCACGTTGATGCGCGTGGCATCCGAACCGCGGATGCGCATGCCGGTGTAGCCCACGCCAGCGCCCGCATCGGAGGTGACGACCAAAGCCGGAGTGTACCGCAGAAGGAAGGGCAAATCCTGCGCGGCGTCGCGTTTTTTGAGCTCCTCCGCCGTGACCGACGTGCGGGTGAAGGGAACGCGCTCACCGGCTACTTCGGTGGACACCGAGGCGGGGCCGAGGTTGACGGACCGCCAGTGGGCGACGGGCAGCTCGGGAGGGCCGACTGCGGGTTCGGGAACCAAGATGAAATTCAGGGACTTGATGGGGGTGTTGGGCGAAATTTGGACCGTGAGCTGCTGCGGCTGATAGCCCACCGCCCGTGCCTCCACCACCTGTTCCCCCTCCGGAACGCCACCGAGCGCGAACCGCCCATCCACATCCGTCACCGTCCCCAAACGCGTTCCCTGAATGAAGACCTGCGCACCCACCATCGGCTCGCCCGAATCGGCCTTGACCTCCCCGTTCAGAACGGTCGCTTGAGCCCCTGCTTGAATCGCCAGCGCCAAGAGCGCCATCGCCAGTACGTATTTCATTGCGTCACATTGAAAGTTCATGACGCGGGGGTGCCTCGCACCGCCATGTTCCAAGCCGAAGCCTCGAAAGTCCGCTCCCCTACCGGGATTACCCGGTCAGGTTCGAAGGGTATCATCTCAGCGCACTGGACGATCCAGTGGCACCCCTGCGTCGTGGCAAAGCTAAGGAAGAGGCATTAACTTGCGCAAATGCAATCTTCCCCTCACCTGAATTGGACGGCGTTGCGCGATTTGGCGGTGGATGCCGCGCGCGCCGCGTCACACGCCTTGTTGAAATGGGTCGACGTGCACGATGACGAGTTGGGGGTCGAGCACAAAGGGGATGGATCGCCGGTTTCGCAGGCCGATTACGCTTCGCACGCCACGATCGTTCGCGCGCTGGCCCCGTCGAACTTGCCGGTGTTGAGTGAGGAAGGGGATCAAGTGCATTGGGAAGTGCGCCGCGGTTGGACGTGGTTTTGGGTGGTGGATCCGCTGGATGGCACGGAGGCCTTCTTGCGCTACCGGGAGGGGTTTGCCGTGAACATCGCGTTGTGCGGGCCGGAAGGGCCGATCATCGGGGTGGTGGCCGATCCGTGTGGAGGCCAAATCTTCAGCGGGCTCGCCAACCACGGCGCCCACTGCGAACCCCTCAGCGGGGGCGTTCGGACGGCCTTGGCTCCCGCACCGCCCGAACCGCCCTATCGCTTGGTCACCAGCCGCAATGAGCGGGCCCCGTTGAGCGAACTGCTTCCACCGGGGTTTGCGCTCGACGAGGTGGTCTCTGAACCGGTCAGCGGAGCGTTGAAGTTTTGCTTGGTGGCGTCGGGGGAAGCCGACATCCACAGCCGCACGGGGGCCTACATGGAATGGGATTGCGCCGCAGGAGATGGGGTGCTGCGCGCCTTGGGACTGAGCGTCCGCGACGCCGCGACCGGAACGCCGTTGACCTACAACAAGCCGAGCCTGTGGGTCCACGGCCTGTGGGTCTCGCGCGTTCAGCGGTAACTATTCTGCTCGTCCCAGCCCTCGTACAATTCGAGGTAATTGAAGTAGCGTTCCGCCGAAATCTCACCTGATTCCGCCGCTTCGCGCACCGCGCAGCCGGGTTCCGTGCGGTGAAGGCAGTTGTGAAATCGACAGTCCGGCAGCCGTTCGAAGAGCTCGGGGAAGTGGTGATGCAGCGTCTCCCGATCCAAGTGGACCAAACCGAACCCTTTAATCCCCGGGGTGTCCATGATGAAGCCCGCGCGATCAGGAAGCGGAAACATTTCCGCGAACGTGGTCGTGTGCTTGCCCTTGCCGTGGGTTTCGGACACCTCGGAAGTTCGCAATTCAAGTCCGGGAACAAGTCGGTTGATGAGGCTGCTCTTTCCGACGCCTGAGTGGCCGGAAAAGAGGTTGTTGCCCGCGGTCAGGATTTGGGCCAAATCGCCGACGCCCTCCCCCGTCACCGCCGACGTGCGCACACTCGCATACCCCGCGATCGCGTAGTTCGCCTCCAGTTCCTCGAGCCGATCGGCCTCCCGCGTGTCCGGCCGCACCGCGTCCACCTTGTTGAATACCAGCGTGGTCGGCACCCCAAACGCCTCCGCCGACACCAAGAACCGGTCGATGAACCCGCTGCTCGTCGCCGGCTCGCCGACCGTGACCACCAAGAACGCCCGGTCCACGTTCGCGGCCACCACGTGGGACTCCCGCGCCAAATTCACCGCGCGGCGCACGATGCGGTTGCGCCGTTCATGGATCCGCGAAACCACCCCCGTTCCATCTTCCTCCACGGCAAAATCCACTCGGTCGCCGATGGCCACGGGGTTCGTCGATCGGTCGCCCTTGAGCCGAAGCTTCCCTTTCGCCCGGCACGCGAACGCCTCGCCGTCATCGGTTCGGACATCGTACCACGAACCGGTCGAACGGAAGACGGTGCCCTCCATCAAGATCCGGTCAGGGTTTTGAAGGCGAGTTCAAGACCGCCGGGCTGCGAGGCAAACTCGGAGGTGGGGCCGTCCCCGACGATTTGGCCTCGCTTGATGAGGACCACGCGGTCGCACATCGCCTCCACTTCTTGCATCACGTGCGTCGACAGAATCACCGTGCGCTGGGCACCGACGCGCCGGATCAAGGCCCGCACCTCCACGAGCTGGTTCGGGTCGAGGCCGGAGGTGGGTTCGTCGAGGATGAGGACTTCCGGCTCGTGGATCAGCGCCTGCGCAAGGCCCACGCGCTGGCGATACCCCTTGGACAACTGGCCGATTTCCTTGTGCCGCTCAGGGGTCAACCCCACTTCCGCGATGACCTGCTCCACGCGCTCATCCGCGCGTTCGATGTGGTGAATGCCCGCAACGAAGCGGAGGTATTCCGTGACGTACATCTCGGTGTGGAGCGGATTGTGTTCCGGCAAATAGCCCACCCGGCGCCGGGTCTCCTCGGGAACGTCCTGAACGTCAAACCCCGCGACCCGCACCGTTCCTTGCGTCGGTGGCAGGTAACCGGTGATGAGCCGCATCAGCGTGGACTTGCCCGCACCGTTGGGCCCGAGCAAGCCGAGCACTTGGCCGTCGGGAACTTCAAGACTCAGGTCGTTCAGCGCTTTTTGGGCGCCGAATTGCTTCGTAACGTGGTGAATTTGGATGCCCATTTGAAGTCCAAAAGTACAGCGCCCAAGCCGGTCGTCCACACAAAAAAACCGCGCCCGGAGTCCGGACGCGGTTTCGCTGCATGTTGTTTCTGAATCGGCTTACATCATGCCGCCCATGCCGCCCATTCCTGCGGCTCCACCGCCCATCGAAGGAGCTTCCTCCTCGACATCGGCAATGACGCACTCGGTGGTCAACACCATGCCCGAGATGGACACCGCATTTTCCAGGGCCACGCGCGCCACCTTCGTGGGATCGATGACCCCTGCTTCGAAGAGGTTCTCGTACACCTCGGTGCGGGCATTGTAACCGAAATCGCCTTCGCCATTCGCCACGGCGTTGACGACCACCGCGCCTTCGCCACCGGCATTGGCCACGATTTGGCGCAACGGCTCTTCGACCGCGCGCAACACGATGCGGATGCCCGTGGTTTCGTCATCGTTCACCCCTTCGAGCGATTCGATGCTGTGCGCAGCGCGGATGAACGCCGTGCCTCCACCGGGGATGATGCCCTCTTCCACCGCTGCGCGGGTCGCGTGCAGCGCGTCGTCGACGCGGTCCTTCTTCTCCTTCATTTCGACCTCCGTAGCTGCGCCGACGTACAACACCGCAACGCCACCGGCCAACTTCGCAAGGCGTTCCTGAAGCTTCTCGCGGTCGTAATCCGACGTCGTCGTCTCGATTTGCGCCTTGATTTCCTTCACACGCGCCTCGATGGCTTCGGTTGCACCGCTGCCATTCACCACGGTCGTGTTGTCCTTATCGATGGTGATTTTTTCCGCAGAACCGAGGTCCGCGAGCGTCGCGTTCTCGAGCTTGAGGCCGGTTTCTTCCGAAATGACCTGCCCCCCCGTGAGGATCGCGATGTCTTGCAACATGGCCTTCCGGCGGTCGCCAAATCCAGGAGCCTTCACCGCCGCGACCTTCAGAGCGCCGCGGATTTTGTTGACCACCAACGTTGCCAAGGCCTCGCCATCGACGTCCTCCGCAATGATGAGGAGCGGACGGCCTGTTTGGGCAGTTTGCTCCAACGTCGGGAGCAAGTCCTTCATCGTGGAGATCTTCTTGTCGTAGATGAGGATGTACGGGTTTTCCAACTCCGCTTCCATCTTCTCGCTGTTCGTCACGAAGTATGGCGAGAGGTAACCGCGATCGAACTGCATGCCCTCCACGGTACGCACTTCGGTTTCCGTGCCCTTCGCTTCTTCGACGGTGATGACGCCCTCGGTACCGACGACGCGCATGGCTTCAGCAATGAGCTTGCCCACGGTCGAGTCGTTGTTTGCCGAAATGGTCGCGACTTGCTCGATTTTCGAGTTGTCCGAACCGACCTCACGGCTGATGAGGCGCAATTGTTCGACGATGGCCTTGGTGGCCTTGTCCATGCCGCGCTTCAGGTCCATCGGGTTCGCGCCAGCTGCCACGTTCCGCAATCCCTCTGAAACCAAGGCCTGAGCGAGCACCGTTGCCGTGGTGGTGCCGTCACCGGCCACGTCAGCCGTCTTTGACGCGACTTCTTTGACCATTTGGGCGCCCATGTTCTGGATGGGGTCCTTCAGCTCGATTTCCTTCGCGACTGAAACGCCGTCCTTCGTGACCGATGGTGCACCGAACTTCTTGTCGATGACCACGTTGCGGCCTTTCGGGCCGAGGGTCACTTTCACCGCATTTGCCAAAGCATCGACGCCGGCCTTCAGGCCGTTCCGTGCGTCTGTGTTGAATTGAATGTCTTTAGACATGGTCGTTGTTTTTTTGTTTTTGTTCGTTCAACCGCAATCAGAGCACCGCGAGGATGTCGCTCTCTCGCATGATCATGTAGTCCTTCCCTTCGTGCGCCAACTCCGTGCCCGAGTACTTGCCGTAGAGCACGCTGTCGCCGACCTTCACCGTCGTTGGTTCATCCGGCTTGCCGGGACCGACGGCCACCACAATGCCCCGCTGGGGCTTCTCCTTCGCCGTGTCCGGAATGATGATTCCGCTGGCGGTCTTCTCTTCAGCTGCGGCGGGTTCTACGAGAACTCGATCCGCGAGGGGTTTGATTGATACAGACATGGTGTAATGGATGTGATTTGAGATTGATTTCTTGTCTCTCCGCGAACGGGAAGACGCACCCTGCTAGTCGAATTCTATGCCAAACCGCCGTTCGCCCAGGGATGCTGACAATCCTGCCTGTGGGATAAAAAAAAATGTGCCAGCTTCTGACAAGCTGGCACATTTTTTCCCGCCTCAAGCGGCAAGTCGGACGAATCGGGTCATTCGCCGGCCGCGCTCCCTCCGTCGACCGTTCCGCCCGCGGGCATGGTCGTTTGGGGCAGAATGGTCTCGTCGATGCCCACGTCTTGGGTGGCGTTTCCGAAGAACATGCCTGCAACGATGCAGAGCACGAAGAGCGCGCCAGTGAGGTACCAGGTCGCTTTTTCCAAAAAGTCAACGGTCTTTTGCACGCCACCAACTTGGCCAGCGCCTTGGAAACCGGTCGCCAATCCACCTCCTTTCGGGTTTTGGACCAGAATCACTGCACCCAGGAGCACACACACCACCAGGATGACCACCATCAAGAAATAACCCATTGTCGTTCGTTTGAGTCGTTATGCATCACTACTGGACGAGGAATTGCCCAGCTGTTTCAATTGGGCTGCAAAATAAGTACTTTTTGCTGGATATTTCAAGGCCAAGAGCTTGTAAGCTTTACGCGCCTTGCCGATTTGCCCTTGTTTCGCGTAAACGCGGGCCATGGTTTCCGTGACCAGGGTAGCGTCTTCGAGCACGCTTTGGCGGGCCAAATCCTCCACCGACCCATCCACTTCGCGCAACCTTCCGATCCGCGGGTTGGCGGCAATGAACGCATCAATGAGTTGGCCCTGCCCCTTCGGCGCTGGGGCAGGATCGGCTGCTGGTGCTGAACCGAATCCCGTGCCGCGCGCCCGTGCCGCAAGCCACTGAGCATAGCCCGAGCGGCCTTCAGCAGCGGGGACTGCCGGGTGTTCCCATTCCCGAACATCTTGCTCGATGCTGCTTTGGATGGCGGCCAAAAGCACTTCACGCTGCACCCCGTCCGGTGTCGGTGCGCTTTCTTCCACCGTTTCCTCCACGGCCTCTTCGCCGGGCGCCTCCGTAATTTCTTCGTTGACGTCATCGGTTTGGTCCACCTCATCCGCGAACGCGATGGCCTCTTGAACGAGCCGTGGACGAACGAACAGGTGGAACAGCCCGTCGCGCGAGGAAGCGTTGGCTGCGGCACGAAGCAACTCGGCGTGTTGATCGACCGAGCCCGCTGCTGCTGCCGCCTTAGCCACCAAGATGTCGAGCCCTGTGGCGTAGGGAAAGCGGTCGCGCCAAACGCGCAGCCCGTCCAAATCCGAGCCCGTCACGTCATGGGGCGCAGCGAGCAACGCACTGATGCGGTCGGCGGATAGGGAGGCGGACGGGGCGTTCATTTGGCCTAAATTAAGGAGTTACCAATTGCCCAATGTGGCGTTGAAAATGTCCTGGGAAAGCTGATCCCCAATGTCTTCGACAAGCGCATCCTCGACGACCGACAAGTCCTGATCGCTCGTGTAATCAGCAAAGCGGGAGAACGATTTGTCCACACTCAATTCCGGCTCGAGCGTGTTCTCGTAGTGAAGCTCCACCCGAATTGTCAGGCGGTTCGCGGCGGCCGTTTCGTCGCCTTGGATGTTGATCGGGGACACATTCCAATCCACCACCTCAGCGCGGTATGTCAGCTCCCCGCCGTCGTCCACCAGCCGCAATGTCGATTGCCGCTGGATCCGATCGCGCAACGATTCCGTGAGCACAAGCGCCGCAGAAGCGGAGACGTATGGGCTGACGGGATCAAAGGGGGCCACGCTGCAGGTCTTCGCCCCTGACGTGGAGGCGCCGTACGGCGAGTAGATGCCGCAGCCCAACAGAACCAAACACGCGGTAAGGAAGCCCCTCATTTCAATCCGTACTCTTTGATTTTCCGATACAGCGTGCGCTCGGAGATGCCCAACTCCTTCGCTGCGTTCTTCCTGCGGTTGCGGTGTTTCTCCAAGGCCTTGCGAATCAAATCCCGCTCAGAATCTTGCAACGAGAACAACTCCTCCACTTCATCCGCCGGTTGCTCTTCGTCATAATCGGTGCGCGCCTCGGGCAAGGCCAAACGCGTCGGTACCGGATGCTCCCCACGCACCAGCCGCTCCACCAGCGCCTCGTCCTCATCCGTCAGGTGCGACTTTGCTGCGAGCCCGACCACCAGCTGTTTCAAATCCGCCAATTCCGATCGCATGTCGAACAGCACCTTGTAGAGGATTTCGCGTTCGTCCATGCCGCGAGCGCTGTCTCGGGAGGTGGTCGCCAAGGAAACGCTGGACCGGGGAGTTTCAGGGAGGTAGCCGAGCAAGGTGTCGCTGTCGATGGTACGGTCGACTTCGAGGATGGAAATTTGCTCGGTCGTGTTCTTCAATTGCCGGATGTTTCCTGGCCAAGGGTAGTGCTCAAGCACCTCCACAGCGTCCGGGGTCAACCGCAAGGGAGGCATCCGGTATTGCTCGCAAAAGTCCGTGGTGAACTTGCGGAACAGCATGTGGATGTCGCCCGACCGGTCACGCAAAGGCGGCACGTGCACAGGCACTTGGCTCAATCGGTAATACAGATCTTCCCGGAACCGCCCCGCTTCGATGGCGCTTGCAAAGTTGACGTTGGTGGCGGCCACCACGCGCACGTCGGTTTTTTGGACCTTGGAAGACCCCACGCGGATGAACTCCCCGGTCTCCAAAACCCGCAACAACCGAACCTGCGTAGTCACCGGCAATTCCGCCACTTCATCCAAGAAAATGGTGCCGCCATTCGCCTCTTCGAAATACCCCTTCCGCGCATCCGTTGCGCCCGTGAACGCGCCCTTTTCGTGACCGAATAATTCAGAATCGATGGTGCCCTCCGGGATTGCCCCGCAATTGACCGCGATGTACGGGCCGTGTTTGCGGGCGCTGAATTGGTGGACGATGCGTGGCAAGACTTCCTTCCCCACTCCACTTTCACCCAAAACCAAAACCGAAATCTCGGTGGCCGCAACCTGCGCTGCGATGCCGATGGCGCGATCCAGCGCCGCATCGGTTCCGATGATGCCAAATCGGCGTTTGATGGAAGCGGTGTCCATGGCTCAGGGTGCTGGTACCACGGTTCCTCGCAACGTGACCGAAGACCGGTCGGTGGCGTGCACATGCACGTATTCACCGGCGCGGTGCTCACCCCGGGGAAAGACCGCTATGGTGTTGTGCGTCGTCCGCCCGAACAGCTCTTCTTCACTCTTCTTCGAAACCCCTTCGATGAGGACCTTGTGCACCTGGCCGACGAGCCGCTCCGCTCCGGCCAAACTGTGCTCGCCTTGCAATTCAATGATTTCCCTCAACCGCCGGCCCTTCACCTCTTCCGGTACGTCGTCCTCGAATTTGCGTTCGGCGAGGGTACGCGGGCGCTCGGAGTACTTGAACATGTAGGCCATGTCGTACTTCACTTCCCGCATGAGGGAAAGCGTATCCTGGTGCTCCGCTTCGGTCTCGCCGCAGAACCCTGCAATGACATCCGTGGAAATGGAACACCCGGGGAGGATGCTGCGAATGGCAGCAATGCGGTCCAAGTACCACTCGCGCGTGTAGCCCCGGTTCATGCGCTTCAGCACATCGCTGTTGCCGGACTGCACCGGCAAGTGAATGTACTTGCAGATGTTTTCGTGGCGCGCCATCGCGTGCAACACGTCATCGGTCATGTCCTTTGGGTGGGACGTGGAGAATCGGACGCGCAGATCCGGATGAACGGAGGCGACGAGCTCGAGCAGTTCCGCAAAGCGGACGACGGGTTCATCGGCGTTCTTGATTTGGCCTTTGTTATCGATGTTCCACTTGTAGCTGTCCACGTTTTGGCCTAAAAGCGTGACCTCGCGGTAGCCTTGTTCGAACAACTCCTTCGCTTCCCGCACGATGCTCTGCGGGTCCCGGCTGCGCTCCCGCCCGCGGGTAAAGGGGACAACGCAAAAACTGCACATGTTGTCGCAGCCGCGCATGATGCTGATGAATGCGGTGATGCCATTGGCATCGAGTCGAACGGGGCTGATTTCAGCGTAAGTCTCTTCTCGGCTCAGCAACACGTTAACGGCCTTTTGGCCTCCGTGGACTTGCTCCACGAGGTTGGGCAAATCCCGATAGGCATCCGGCCCCACCACCAAATCCACGAGCTTCTGCTGTTCCAGCAGGTTCTCCCGCAGCCGCTCGGCCATGCACCCCAACACCCCGACGACCAATTTCGGCCGATTGCGCTTTGCTTGTTTGAACTGGGTGAGCCGCTTGAGCACGCGTTGTTCGGCGTTGTCGCGAATGGCGCAGGTGTTGAGCAAAATCAAATCCGCCTCTTCCTCATTTCGGGTGGTGGCATAACCAGCACCGTCGAGGATGCTCGCCACAATTTCCGAGTCACTGAAGTTCATTTGACAGCCATAACTCTCGAGGTAGAGCTTTTTCGTGTGGGTCGGCTGGGCCGGCACAACGGTGGGGGCACCCTGCAGTTCTTCGGAAAGCAGGGCGTCAGCGTGTTGCGGTCGGTGGGGTGAGTCGTTCATGTTCGGGCGGTAGCTTGAACTGCAAAGTTAACTCAATCCACATCGGCTGACAATTTGTCACCCTCACCTGCTGCTGCCGCCCGCAAATCAAAGACCTTCACGTTCCTGTGGACGCCTACGGGGTAAGCCAACCAATGCCCCCAATCGCCTTCCTCCAAAAGGCCCGGCTGGTTGACGATCAAGTAAGACGCTCCGCGCCCAGACGCCCAGGCCGCCCGTTCACCCGCGCGGAGGTCAGATTCATATAGACTCGTGAAGCCCATCCTTCCGATGCGCGTCAGCGAAACGTTTGGACTGCCATCGGGTACGCTCAACACCCGCGCCGAATCCGGAACCCCCCACGCTTCGAGGTACTGAGGAAGCTCGGACAGCGCGGACCACCGATTGCGCTGGTCCCAATGGAACCACTTCCACTCCGCCCGCTCCTCCTCAGACACCAACCGCTCCACCAACGCCCCATCGGTTCGCCCCCACTTCATTTGGTTGCGGGCAACGCTGTGCGCAGCTTGAACAACGAAGGCCAAAACGAACACCCCCACGCCCCACCACTTCCAGCGATCCCCTCCCCAAACGTCCGCCACCCACGTCACGAACAACGGCACCACCATCAACCCCTCCAAAAGGTAATAGTCGTGCACATCCAAATTACTGAACCACAACACGCAGTAAGCCCCAAAAGCCAGTACGGTAAGCACCAAGCCATTTGCGAATCGTCCCGCCTCATGGCGCGCTCGGAACAGCGTAACGGCCGCGATGCCCGCCGCCCCCCAGCGCACCTTCAGATCGAACAGGTCTTGCAACCGAACCGTCACCAATTCCTCCCAAACGGCCGAGACATCGGCCGTGGACCAAAGCGGCCGGACGGTGGTGAGGAAGTACGTGGAATCGTGGGCGGCGTTGTAGGATTTGGCCCAAAACACCCAAGCCACCACCAAGGCAACCGCCCCTCCGCCGCACGATCCTGCCCATGCCCACGAAGTCGGGCGAACGCGCAACCAACGCACCAAAACCGGCACGCCCCCAATGAGCATCGTCGGGCGCAGCAACCCCGCTAACGCAAGCAGCAAGGACGCACCGAGCAACTCCAATCGGGCATTGCGACCAGGCCGTTCGCTCCGCGCGGCAAGCCACCAAGCCATGAAAACGGCCATCAACGCGCTGGAATTGACCAAATAATTCGCTCCATAAAATTGAATCAACGGCGAGGCGAAAACTGCGAGCGCCGCAGCAGAGCCCACCGCAGGCTTGCCCGACCAATGCGCCACCGCTTTGGCCAGGGCCCACAACCCCAACACCAAAAACACAGGAACACCCGAAAACAACTATAGATTCTTTCCAATCATGTTCGTCAAATTCTTTT